>Ga0193751_1000022_pt1 | contig 138439 bp, 129 predicted proteins | sample L1c2metaG_FD_143050 | JGI IMG/M metagenome (GOLD analysis project Ga0193751, IMG submission 143050) | Soil microbial communities from a riparian zone of the East river system, Colorado, United States - L1c2 | ecosystem: Environmental > Terrestrial > Soil > Riparian zone | place: USA: East... | reverse complement strand
GCTTTGTCGCGCGCAACGAGCGTGTCGCCGATTTCCTTGCCCGGCAGGGAACAAATGCAATTTCGCCCGGTGAAGCGATGGCGCTGCTTGAGTCGTTCCTTTGTGCGGGAAGCGCCCAAGCGATTTCAATCCGCGTCGATTGGGGGAAATGGCGTCAGTTCTTTAGAACCATGCAGGAGAATCCGTTTCTTGAACGGATTTTTGCCGCGCTTGAAAGTCAGGAATCAGTCGGAGCGACCAGTGATTGGAGGAGCCGGATCGATGCAGCCGGGCCGGCAGAGAAACAAGCTGTTATCTGCCAGGCGGTGCGGGGGGCTGTCGGTTCCGTTCTGCGGGTCAAGCCGGACAGTTTGCGTGACGATCAGCCGCTCACGGACCTTGGACTGGATTCGTTGATGGGTGTCGAAATTGAGACGTCGCTCGAAGCCGCAATCGGTGTGGCATTACCGCCGACCAGTCTTATGCGAGCGCGAACCATCGGTCAGATCGCCGCGTTAATCGCCGGCCACCTCGGTGGCGGTGTAGCGAAGGCCGAATCCGCGCCAGTAGCAGTCCAACCGGAAGCGGCCAGCGCAGTCGATCTCCATGCCATTTCCGACGAAGAGATCGAACGCCTGCTCGGGCGCAAGTCGGACTCCGAAGAAACTGAGACGATCGAAGACGCCACGCGCTAACTACAGCCTCGGGCAACCGCGGTGCCATGCCAATCGATCAGCGTGCTCGTCTCAAACAATGGCTCGATAGCGGTGAAGTACAGCTTCATCCGCTTACCTTCCCACAACGGGAACTTTGGGAAGTCTCACCGGTAACGGTGGAGGACAACGCGAATCACATCTGTTGCCTCATCAACGTACACGGTCTCCTGACTGAACGCGAGGCCCGCGCTGCGATCCAGCGCGTGGTCGAGCGTCAGGAAGTCTTGCGTCTCTCAATCCTTCCCGGCAAGGAGCGTCCACTCCAGATGATTCGAAAGAATTGCGGGATCAATTTTGATTTTCGCGATGCTTCAGCAGACGATGCGCGACCGGAAGCGATCGAAGAACTGGTAGCCGAAATTTTCGGCGCGCCGTTCGATCTGATGCAAGGACCGCTCTATCGCGCGGTAGATTTGCGTCGCGCAGCGAATCATCACGTGCTCGTCTTTGCGATTCATCATGCCATTGCGGACGGCTGGAGCCTCGGCGTTCTGGTTCAGGATCTCTTTGCTGCCTACATCAAGGTCGTGATGGGATCCTCGGATCCTTTGCCGGCGGTCCCGCAAACCTACTCAACGTGGGGCGTGACCGAGCGCGCTTACTGGAAACCGGAGATTTTGGAACAGCGAATCGAGTTTTGGCAAACCAGGCTAGCTGGTTTGGGTCGAACGTGGAATCCGCCGATTACACCCGGCCCACCCAAACGATGGCTTTCCGCAGTTCCTGCTGGCCTGACTAACGAGATCCGTGAACTGGCCCGCCAGACCGGAATCACATTCTTCAGTGCTTTGTTTGGAGCTTTCCAAATTGCGTTCTGCGAATGGAGCAGTTTCGATGATCTCGTAGTGGGAACGCCGGTCGCCAATCGCACCAGGCAAACGGCACGCGAAACAATGGGATACTACGCAGGCATCGTACCTTTGCGCGGGGAGATCGATCGCTCGCGCGTTGCTTCTGATCATTTGCGAGCAGGACATCAGGTAACGATTGACTCTTTTGCCAACGCCATCCCTTTCGTCGAATTGGTGCACGGCCTCGGCAAGCAATCGGAAGCAGGATACAACCCGCTGTTCGACGTACGCTTTGCTTTGCAGAACCATCCCATGCCGGAAATTTCGCTGCCGAATCTTTCGGCACGCCTCAGCATGCGCTCAACTGGCACGGCGCGTTTCCAACTTGGGTGCGAAATCACCGAAGACCGCGAAGGCCTGGAAATCGCATGGCTTTTCCGCGAGAATCTGTTTTCCCAGCGTGACATTGAAAGCTTTGATGGCATATTTCGACGAGTTCTGGCGGGCATCTGCCGTTCGCCGGAGAGCCAAATCTCTGAACTGTTGAACCACCCCTAATGAATGCAGCCTCGGCCGACGAAGACTTCAGCGAGATTCATGAGCCACATTGGGTCTTGCGGGGTGCTTTTCAGCTTCTCGTCTTCAGTTTAGTTCTGGCTGAAACGGTGCTCGCTGTAACGGTGCAGCACGGACTGATCTGGCTGGCGGTGCCGCTCGTGCTCGTCCTCAGCCATTTGATGCACGGCAGTCTCATCGGCCTGCACGAAGCGGCCCACGGGCTTCTCAGAAAAAATCGCAGCTTCAATGACTTTGATGGCGTCGTGATCGCCACGTTGAGTTTGATGAGCTTCAGTCTCTATCGCGTCGTTCATCAAACACATCATGCCTATCTCGCCACGGAGCGAGACTACGAATTCTGGCCGCTATCCCACACGACGGCGCCCCGTTGGCAGAGGTGCCTGGCTGCATTTTTCGAGCTAAACTTCGGATTGTTTTATTCCCCGTTCCTTTTCATGCGAGCCTTCTTATGTTCTCCTTCGCCGGTCCGAAGCAAACGCGTTCGCCAGCGCGTTTGGGCGGAATTGACTGTAACAATTGTGGTGTGGACTTTCGTCCTCTGGGCGATCGCGACATTCGGTCTGTGGCGGTATTTCATTTGGATGTATCTCGCACCTGCTTTTTTGGCGGCTAATTTGCAGAATTGGCGCAAGTATATCGAGCACGTTGGGATGACAGGCGAGACGGTGAATAGCTCAACTCGAAGCATCGTCGCGAAGAGCTGGCTGGGACGACTGGTTGCTTTGACGCTCCTTCACGAACCGTTTCATGGAGTTCATCATCAGCGTGCCGGCCTGCCGCACTCCGTTTTGCCCCAACACGTGGAAAAATTGCAGCCGAAAAAGCCGGGCGAGCGGATACCGTATCTAGGTTATCGTTACGCCTTGGTTGAATTGATGCGCTGCCTAGCCGATCCACGCGTTGGGCCGCAGTGGCGGACGATTTGATCGATTGGTTGACCGCGCTTCTCAGGAATGAATAAGATTTCCTTGAGAGGGAGCAGATCTACCAGCACCGCCTCCCTTCTCGAGGCAAAAGCTCTCACTCGCGACTTCGACGAAGGGCAGGTGAAAGCACTGCGCGGCGTCGATTTTTCCATTGAAGAAGGCGAGTTCGTTGCCATTACTGGCCCGAGTGGATGCGGTAAATCGACCTTGCTGCAATTACTTGGGGCGCTGGATCGACCGACGGCCGGAACCCTTCTTTACCGCGGAGAATCGCTGCCAGACCATCCTAACCCCGCTCGCTACCGTGCTCGCGAGGTCGGATTTATTTTCCAAGCCTTCTGTCTCCTGCCGACTTTCACCGCGGCTGAGAACGTGCAGATGCCCATGTTCGAGACCGATCGCTCCGTTTCTGAGCGACGCGAGCGCGCCGTCGAATTGTTAAAGCTGGTTGGCCTCGAGCATCGCCTCGAGCATTTCCCGTCCAAGCTTTCCGGCGGCGAACGACAGCGCGTCGCGATCGCGCGGAGCCTGGCTAACGAACCATCGCTGCTGCTTGCGGATGAACCCACCGGAAATCTCGACAGCGAAAACGCTCATTCTGTCCTCGAGCTCCTTGTCCGGCTGCAGCAAGAGGGCGGGCGCACAATGGTGCTCGTCACTCACGATGCAACGATCGCCGAGCGTGCGAAAAGAGTCCTTCGAATGTTTGACGGTCGAATTGTCTCGGACCAGAAACCATGACTTTCTTTTCTGTTGTCTTCCGCGGTCTTCGGCGCCGTCCTTTGCGCACCGGATTGACTCTGGCCGGAATCTCCATCGGCATCGCTGCCGTGGTGGCGCTTGTCGGGATGTCACGCGGTTTTGAGAAGGGTTGGCAACTCGGATTGAAGGCGCGTGGAACCGACATCGTTGTCAGTAATAAGAGCGGATCGCTCACGCCCAAACCGTTTGATGCGTCCGTCCGCGATCGCATCGCTAACCTTCCGCGCATCGCCGCGACCTGCAATCTTCTGGTCCAGGTGACCAGTGTTGAAGACTCGGATTTGATGATTCTATCGGCGCGGGAGTGGGGATGTTTTGCCTGGGACAATCTCGAGCTTGTTTCCGGGCGCATGCCTCGGGACGCCAAGGAAGAAGCGGTCGTCCTTGGGCAGACAGCGGCAGATGTGCTCAAGAAAAAAGTTGGTGACCCAATCCAGATCGAAACTAAGGAACTGAAAGTCGTGGGAATCGTAAAGGGCGGCGCGATCGTCGAAGATGGATCGGTCATTCTTGCTTTACCGCTCTTACAGCAAACCATGGGCGCTCCCAATCAGATCAACGCAATCGATATTCGAGTGACGCCTTCGACTACCGAGCAACAGATTCAAGAACTTATCCGTCAGATCGAGCAACAGGTCCCGGAAGTTCGTGCCGTGACCGTGAGCCAGCATCTGAGTCACAGTGAGGGATTTCGCATCATCAAAGCCATGAGTTGGGGTACGTCTCTCCTGGCTATTCTTGTCGGAGTCCTTGGGGTGATGAACACAATGCTTATGACCGTTTTCGAGCGGACCTATGAAATCTCTGTGTTGCTCGCCATTGGCTGGACACGCGGTCGAATAATTCGAATGATCCTTTACGAATCCGCGTTGCTCGGACTTTTCGGCGGCTTTGTTGGCGTGGCGATTGGCGCGATCGGCGTCCAGGTGCTGGATGCAACGCCGGCGATCCGCGGACTATTGAAGCCTGACCTCAGCATTTCTCTGCTCGGGCTTTCTGTCGTCATTGCGGTCGCGGTTGGAGTTATCAGCGGCGTTTATCCCGCCTGGCGTAGTTCGCGTCTTGCGCCGAGCCTCGCGTTGCAAGCCGGATGAGAACAGCGCAAGTCAATCGTCTCATGCGAACTTATTTTGTGAAAACATCGTCATCGGCAAAGCTTTTCTCCGCTCTTGCCCTTGGGGCTACCGCATTCGGGATTATCCCCCTGCACGCTGCCGACCCGGCAGTACCTGCATTGTCGGCCACAGAACTGGCCGCTCGACTGAATACTCTGAGAGAAGGAAGTGCACTAATCCGAACCAAGCTCGAAGTGCAATCATCCGACGGCGGCAGGCGCGTGCTGCAACTCCAGGTCAAGGAGCGCCGGACGAAAGCCGCCACCGATATTGCTTATCAGGTGCTTTGGCCTAACGAACACAAGGGCGAGGCAGTCATCCTGCATCAGGCTGGAGGCACACCGAAAGGCTCGATCATTATACCGCGCCAGCCCCTTCGGACGATCAAGCCCTCCCAAATGGGCGAGGGGTTGTTTGATAGCGACCTCTCTTACCAGGATGCGGTGGAGAATTTCTTCGCCTGGAAAAAACAGGCGATCGTCGGTTCGGAGTCGATCAACAACGTGAATTGCCAGATCCTCGAATCGAAGCCGGAGGGCTCCTCCCTTACCATCTACGCAAAAGTGCGCAGCTGGATTGATCCTGAGCGTTTCGTGCCGATGCGGATCGAGAAATATTCATCCTCAGGCGAACTCGTCCGCCGCATTGATGTCACTCGAGTCGGGCGTGATGAAAAGCACCATCCGATTCCATCCAGTCTCACCGTGCATGGGCCGCGGAAAAACAGTGTGACGGAATTCAATGGCGCGCGCATCGACCAGGACTTGCAGTTCACCGACGCCGATTTCACAGCGGCGGGCGTTTTGAAATAGCCGCACGGTTACCTGTTCACCGCGCTCTCAACCAGCCGGCCCGCGTTGAGCAGGTCCGCCTCGGCCAGTCCCGGGCCGATCAATTGCAGGCTCGTAAAGGAAACCTTCGCGCCGGACAGGGGCACGGGGACTGCCAGCGCCGGGTTGCCGGCAAAATTGACTGCCACCGTGTTTTGCAACTGAAGCATCTGCGCTTCGCGAATTCCTATTCTCAAGTTGAGTAGTGGAAGTTCCGGCGGGTTTTTTTGAAGCGTTGGCAACGCGATGAGGTCCACCCTTTTGAAAACTTCACGCAGCGTCTGCTGCCACGCACTGCGCCTGGCCAATGCGCCGCGGTAACTCGTGGTATAGTTTATCTGACCGAGTCGAAGTACAGACTGGGTTCGAGCTGTCACAGCGATCTGAAATCGCCCGTCGCTGATCCACGCGCCCGCTGAGGCAACGGTGGTGCCGTCCTTCTTCGCTTGCTCGAATTGTTCGCTCAGGCTTTCGTCCAGCTCGACCACTTCGAATCCTGTTTTGGCGAGTGCATCATCGATTGCTTGATCGATTTTTCGATCAGTACCTTTCAGTTTGAGGCGTCCGACCCGGATGCTTCGCGCGGTAGGCTTTGCTGCCTTTGCTGCCGCATACTTCGCGGCAAAACCGTTTTGAAGAAGCTCCATGCCTTGAACGGTATGATCGATGTCTTTCCCCATCGGCCCCACCGTGTCGAGATGCTCTTCAACCGGATAAACACCTTCGATCGGAATTAAGCCGAACGTCGTCTTCAAGCCGACGATACCGCAACATGCGGCAGGGACGCGGATCGAGCCGGCCGTATCCGTGCCAAAAGCCACGTCCGCCGCTCCAGAGGCCAACGCGACGGCATCTCCAGACGAGGATCCGCCTGGAATCAGGCGTCGATTCAACGGATTCACGGCCGTCCCGAAATATTCATTCATGCCGGACGGCGACACGGCGAATTCGCTCATATTAGTTTTGCCGACTATCTGCACCTTACGCCGGCGCGCGATCGCCAGACACGGGGCGTCCTCTTCCGCGGGCTTGTGGGTTACGGAAAAGATCTCCGAACCGGCGGTCGTAATTACGCCCTTCATGTCGATGTTATCCTTAACTGCGAGCCTTAGGCCCTTGCTGTTTGGATCCGGTGGCCAGTAGTCAATGAAAGCACGATTTCCGGAAAGCTTGCTCAAACGAGGCAAGAACGAGCATCCGTTGCATAGGACGAGCGAAGCCAGCACAATCGGCAACCATTTAAAGCCAATGCGGCCGCATTGTTTCATGCGCGCAACGCTGGATGTCTGCGCGCTTTTTGCAAGCGCGATTGCCAAAAAAGCATGCTCCTGGGGTGGCTGTCGCTGCGCGCACCGGACGGTGCCTGGCGCGGATCCTTAACAAGTGAGGCGTTCGCCAAAATGGGACGACAGGCGAGATCTTTGACGCAGCGTTATCTTTGATAAGCGGACGCGGTTCTGAGGGGATCATATGGCACCTGGCCATTTCGTGTGGGCGCATAAACAAAGCCGTAACGGTCCCTTTTTACATCCACTGGCTCAAGAAGTAAGTGTTTGTTTGTCGCCTTCTCGGTGTATTCGATCAGCACCCTGGCCGTTCCATTGAAGCCCCACATCATAAATCCCGTCCCGAAAAGTCCGCCGTTGGGGAAAAGCTCGTCCAAACCGGCCATCGCATGAAAGCAGCTGATCGCGACTTTGTTTTTTCGATAAAGACGGTCGTCGGCGCGATATTTAATGCTTCCTCCGTCGAGCAACCGTTTGCGGTTCACTGCGAGATCAAACGCTGCTTTTTTGATCTCATAAGGTCCCCACATAGCCACAGCATTCTTTGCATCCACGGCGAGGTTGATCGTTTCTTCGAGAGAAAAGTTTCGGCCGGGCGATACGGGACATCTATTGTTCCCCGGAATAAGGCGGCTGCCCACGCCGTCAAAGACGCACAGATGGGGATTGCTCAGGAAATCGTGCGGCAGCCAGCTAATGGTAAACGCTTCAAATTCCCGATTCCTATATCTTCGTAGTTTGAGACCCGGCGTCAGCTTGCGCTGCTTATTATCGGCAAGAACTCGAATGACAGAGATAAACGAGTGCGAAAATTCCGGGTGGTTCCCGCGATCTTGGTAAGCAAAAGGAATGATGAAATACCGCTCGCGCGTGTTACTGCCCTCACCAAGGCGGGCCGAGACTTTGGCTTTGATACGATCTACGATCTGCGTATAGAGGGGCACATCATAGTTCGAAAAATCCACATCTGCCTGCGCGACGATAGGCAAAGTAAAAAGTAAGATGAAGGTTCTGAAAAACATTCGACAAATTACCAGGAAACGACCCCGATTGGAAGTCCCGGGTAGGGTAGAGGTCTCGCCCGCCAAGTCGGGCATCCTGCCCGACTGAACTTGCCAACCCCGCCATTGTATCTTCAGGGGCGCAGCCATCCCGCTACTCCGAACGAAGCGCAACCACTGGATCGACATTTAGTCCGTGATACCTCTACAGCTTCCCGAGCTGCGGCTTCCTTCTTCTGCCGGGCGATAATATTTCGGATCGATCTCGACATACTTTTGCCATTCCAAACCGGCGTGACCGAACGAGAGGTCGAGAAAGTCTCGGATGGTGTGGATTTCCCCAGTGGCAACGACATAATCGTCGGGTTTGTCTTGCTGGAGCATAAGAAGCGTCAACTGGACGACGTTCCGTTTCACGAAGATCACGTCCACAGGCCGGACATCCAATACGGTGGCTCGCAATCGCTCGGAGAAGAATGACACGCAGCATTCTGTGCACGTTTACGAAGTGCGACCACGCAAAGATAAACGCGGCACTGATCTGATTTCCTACGTACTCCCATTCGGTCGCCTGTGGTATGGCGGGCCTGATGCAACGGCAAATGCAATCGAGTATGCGAAGTTTCGCAACCGCTCACATGATGTTGTGATTCGGGTTTGTGATGAAACTCGCAACGAGCGGATGAGAATTTTACCACAACGTGATGCTTACGGGCGCGGCGCCAGCGGGCCGCCCGGCTACCCCAGATGAGATCGCGGAAGCTATCGTGTTTTTGGCCACGGATCGTGCCAGTTTTATTCACGGCGCAAAACTCGCGGTCGATGGGGGTCGCAGCGCCATTTGAAATCGCCGTCGCTTGGGCAGTTCGTTAGGCTGAACGTATCCCGCCGTCCAGTCATTTAGCGCGGACAGTTCGAGCACCGACTTGGATCTCTTCGCGTAACCATGCGTGTGCGGCATCACCGCACGAACGTAGGCTCCGGGGTTTTTGTATTACACAAATCTTACCTCCAGATGCGAACCAGAATTCGATACGAAATACGGGTGAACGCAATCAGGGCAACACAGAGAGGAGAATGCGATGCAACATCAAGGTGACTACTTCACTGCTTATCACAACCTAAAGCTGACACGAGATGCCAACGGTGTGCTGGTTGCTGAATTCCACAGCAACGGCGGGGCGTTCCTTATGACCGCGCAATCTCACACAGAATTTGTCGATGCCTTCTACCGGATCGGGCAAGATCGAGGGAACAAGATCGTAATCCTGACGGGCGCAGGCGCGCAGTTTATTACTGATGTCGATTGGTCCTCTTTCGGCGACGTCGCCGATCCACGCGTTTGGAGCCAGATTCACGACGAGGGTCTTCAGGTTTTGGAAAACATCGCCAACATACGCGTGCCGGTCATCGCGGCGGTGGAGGGACGCGCCCACATACACTCAGACTACGCACTACTCGCTAGTGTCATTGTGGCGGCGGAGGGCGCAACTTTCCAGGATGTGGGGCATTTCGCCGCTGGCGTTGCTCCCGGTGACGGCGTCTTTACGACCTGGAGTTACCGCGCTGGAGCGGGGCGAGCGGAGGCGTTCCTGCTGAACCCACAGCCGCTGGCGGCGCGTACCGCATACGAATGGGGAGTGGTTGCCGAAGTTGTGCCGAACGGTAAGGCCCTCAATCGCGCACGGGAATTGGCGGAGTTGTACTTGAAGGCTCCCGAGGTGACGCGCCGCAACACCCGTATCCACTTTATTCAACCGTTGAAGGAGCGCATCGTGCGGGAAGTTGGCTATGGACTGTCGCTGGAAGGAGCATCGTCTGCCGCCCTCATGAAATCAATGCAAGCCAAGAGTAAACCTGTCGCCCGGAAAGGAAAGGTCGCATGAAGTGGACCGAAAGCACCTCATCCGCTCAGATACTTAAGAAGACGCAGCCGGAAGAATTTGACATCGTAATCCTGGCCGCCGGCACGGGAGCGACACTTGCGGCGTGGACCTTTGCCGGCGAAGGCAAGCGCGTCGCAGTCGTCGATCGCAAGTATATTGGCGGCTCTTGCCCTAATATTCGCAACGCGCTTGAGCAAGATAAAAACGCAAACCAACCAGAAATAATAATATGACTCCAACAACATTAGATGGGAAGCGCGGCATTGACATGCTTCGTGACCCAGAACTCAACAAATCAACCGCTTTTACTGAAGCAGAGAAGGAAGCGCTCGGAATCGTTGGGCTAACGGGTCTCATCAAATAAGCCCGGCACCTGGCAGGCTACGGCGAGCCAAACACTTCCTCCTCTACCGAACCCATGTTGCCAACGGCTAAGGCGGTGCCTGGCAAGCCCGGATACGTCTTTAGCCCCTTCGATGCGAGGGGGAGATACATCGACGTAAGCGGTTACCCATCCGGCAGCAAAGCAAAAGATCCGTGGACCGATAAGATATTCATCGTTCCATCCTTCAGCCATTAAAGCCGCAATGGCAGCAATAATCTCCGATACGCTGCCATTCGGTCGGCTGTGGTATGGCGAGCCGAACGCGATCAGCAACGTGATCGAGACGCACGAGCACGCGGGCGATTTCCAGGGGTAGTAATTTCTGTACCAATCGCCATTTATTCGCCGCTCCGCGGCGACGATCACTCTTCCTGTATCCGCGGATTGCCGTAGCGGTACCCTTGGTTGCTGCGGTAGCGGTATCCTTGGTTGTTGCCGTAGCGGTACCCTTGGTTGTTGCCGTAGTACCCTCGGGTTGTGGTCGCGATTGCGGATCGAATCGCCGCTTCCAGTTCCCACAAACGCCGTCACCGCCTGCAATTATTCACGGAGCTACCGTTTCCGGCGCGTTTGAAAAGAGGCGTCGCGATGTGACGGCACGGCGTTACTGACTCAGCCGACCAGCTAACATTGGCCCGGTACTAGCGGGCGCAACAGATACCAGTTGCGGCAGTGCATGAAACCGCCTTGTCGCCCAGATCTCAGTAAGCCGAACGAAAAAGTATGCAAATATGATAGGCCAAAGCACCAGCAGGGTGATGTCGCGGCCGAGATTGAAGGTAAGACCAGCGCCAACCATGAACAACGCCAAGCGCAGCAGCGATTTTCTTTGTTCCCACCAGCGGATGAGCAAACCAGTCCAAATCGCCATCAGTATGCCGGCTGCCACCGGACCAAAGATTTGGCCAAAGTTCAAAACGCCGCCGCCGATCATTCCTGTGGAGATGGTAGCAGAAACGCCGAGATCACCTTCCGCACTCTCGAACCCGCGCCACATCGCGTAGTCAATTCCAATCAACGGCTTTGAGGGCCAGATCGCGCGCGGAACAAAATTGAGTAGCTCATTCAAATATCTTGCGCCATACGCTGGAGACGTATCACCGGAATCCAGGTAAGTGTTCACAAAGCAAAGCTCCTGAATCATGTTCAGGCCGGTTGTTCGCACATCTTCATCCATGAGATCGTACGGATTCTCAGCAGCCAGCACCTCTCTGAAGCCGGTGCTGCGAAACACCGTCACAAACCTGAAACCTTGATCCAAGCAGACGAACGCCACCGCCAGAACTGCCAGTTTTATGATGAGCCGATGACGACCATAAAACAGATACGTGAGAATAAAAGGCAGAACCGCCGCAAGAAAGTGGTTGCGCGCTCCTTCAAAAAAGAAATATGGAAGCGTAATGGCGAACATTCCGCCAGCGAGGACGCGCCAGAAAGTGGTGCGTTGAAAAAATACCAGAACGCCAAGAAACGCTGCTACGGCGTTAAAGACATACGCTGCTGAGGCGATCAGAAACCCGGTCGCCGAACTTTCTACTGCACCACGCCCCCACATCGTCACGCCTGCGCGGGAATCGATCGGAAACACCGCGCCGATCACATCACCACCCATCCGAGCGATACCAATTGCAAAGAGCAGAAGCCAAATCGTCCCGGCGGCCATTAATATCTGTTCAGGGGTCAAGCGCTTCATGGCAAAAACGCCAGTACTTGGCCGGCTGAGAACCCAACGTGTTGCCACCGGCACGACAACGCGGAACCCGATTAAAAACAGTAGTACCTGCCCATAACTTTGGCCTAACAAGAAAGGAGGCAGGTAATCATATTCCTCCGGATTAAGAAAAGGATCGACGAAATACCATGCGAAGACCGTAACGTAGACCGCAATTGCGATGCTGGAGCTATCCTGCTTCAGTAGCTTGACGCAGCTTTCTGCCATCAAACCGAACAACAGGGCGGCAGCGAGATAGAACGACAAATCAAGCGTGACCATGGACCAGGAAACCGAGGCGCACAGTATAAGTAAAAAAAGGGAAAGTTAAAGGCATCATTACCATCCTGGATCCACTGCAAGCCACGTAATGAATAGATGTCATTCTGAGCGAAGCGAAGAATCTCTGATTGTTTATAGAACGATCGAACGACCTCCGCGGCGACAGACAGAGATGTTTCGCTTGGCTCAACATGACACCGTCATTGGTGCAATGGGTTTCGCAGCGCCGCACCCAGCTTTTGCAGCCGCTCGGCAAGCGCCTCGATTGTGAATTCATCGCGCAACCGTGACGCGGCAGCAAGCTTTTGCAGCCGATCCGTATCCGCGATGCAATCGCGAACGGCCCCTGCGATGCACGCGGCAGTCGGTTCCTCGAGAACGATTCCGTCGAGGCCGTTGTCCACGACTTTGCCACAAAATTTCGAGGCGATAACGGGTAAGCCGTGCACCTGCGCTTCGAGCTGCGTAATGGCAAATCCATCGGAGAGCGTCGGGAGAATGAATACATCTGCATTTCTGTAAAACTCAGTTGCCTGGTTGCGCGTTACAGGGCCAAACCATTTCACGCGCCCCGCATTCCCGATTGTGCTGGCGTGTGCGGTTTCCACTGGTCCAACCATCCAAAATTCAACCGGCTCATCACGCAAAATTCGAGCGGCTTCCAACAACCTGGCGACGCCTTTGCGGAGATTGATTAAACCAAGAAAAAGGACGCGCATCGGGCGCTCGAACGTGAAGCGATCCGGATACTCCCGCTGCCGTGGTCTCGTTGTCTCGTGGTCCGGTAGCCCTGTCATTTCGTACGCCAGTGGAATAACTGATACCTTCTCGCGTGGGACTCCGCGCCGAACCAACGCTTCCCGCGACCATTCGGAGTTAACGACAATCCGGTCGGCAAGCTTGCACTCCTCACGCCACAGAGCCCAATATTCGGCCGGCGCGGGCTGCCAGCCAGCAGCTAGTTCACGCACGCGTGCGGCCTCTTCTGCCACGATCGCCTCTTCCTCTGGGCCTGGATCGATTTGGACAAGCACCGTCTTCCAGCCGTGTGCTTTTGCGTAGCGAAATGGTTCAAGGGCGGTGTAGCTGTAGCTCAGTAAAGTGGGCTGATAGTCAATAGTTGATAACTGAGAGCGAAGAAAAGAAACGACTTTGCGTTGAAACCAGCCGTTGCACGCAATTATTTTTGTCCATCCGCTGAGGCGACGCGTGCGCGCAAGCATTTCAAACACGATCAATGACGAATTGAACGCTTTCACTTGTGCGTCTCGCAGCTCGCTATGGAAGCGGCCTCTCAGCTTTGACCTGCTACCGCAGATTTTCGCAAGCAAAGAGGACGGCGGGACCCACGCATCGGTTAGCAGATATGCGAGCATGTCTACGCGAAATAACGCCCGGGGAATCGCATAATGTTCCCGCGCACCCATCTGACAGCAAAGCCACTTCACTGTTTTACGGCAACGAAAGCCAGCGTTTATAACTTGTCCATGAAACAGGTTTGCGCCTTCGAAGACAATACGGAACCCCAGCCAACGCCTGCCACCACCAGGCGGGTTCGCGAATTACCCAGCACCAGCCTCGCTTGCAGGCATAACGGAACTGGGAGAAAACGCGCCACCCAACCATTCCAAGCGCGAAGGGAAAAGGACATCGCATCAGGGTGCTCCACAATTCATTGCGCGCGTGACGACGATGCACCCGTATTTCATCGCGTGCCTGCCCGGAGTAGTGGTGACGGATGGTAAGCATTGGAGAAAAAAGCACGTCATAACCCGCGGCCACACATTGCAGCGCGTAGTCCGGCTCTTCATACATGTGGAAAAAGCGCGGCTCAAACCCGGGCAGCTGGAGATAAGTGGATCGGCGCAGTACCGCGCCGGAGTTAGCAAACGAACGCGTCAAATGTTCCGGGCCGAATTCTTTTTGCAAAAGCGTTTCAGGATATTCATCGCTTCGCTGTGGAAAGTGAAGAACAGCCAATTTAGGTTTTTTCTCAAAGAAACGACTGACGAGCGTGATGCAATCGATCTGTTCCGGATAGCTGTCGTCATCGAGGGCAAACACAAGATCCCCTCTCGCCTGCCGCATCATAACATCCCGACAAGCAACAGACCCGCGCGCGTTCTTGTTTATGATCACTGTTGCGTCTGGAACGTGCCTCCGGATAACGTTCATTGTGTCATCTGCACAGCCGTCGGCTGTGATCAACACTTCAACAGGCGGCGGATTGAGCGCGGCAATTATTTCACAGGTACGCTCTAAAGCCTCTGCGCGGTTGCGCGTTGTGATCATGATTGAAACAGTCAATTGTTCGCGTCAATTTTGTTGGATTTTTACCAAAGACTCCTTCAACGCGAACGTGTCTTGGTCGCTCTCGATCCACCAGTATCCCCTGGCGTTCAACAACTGACGTGATGCCAGGCGTTCGGCTTTGCTCAGATGCAGCGACTCAAAGTTGAGCACGTCAGGCTCAACACCGGCATCAAAAAACCACTTCAGTATCTGATAATCCATGCCCTCTGTGTCCACCTGAAGGAGATGGAGGCGTTCACCATGAAACCTCTTCACCAGGGAAGCAACGGAGACAGAGGGTACCTCGATCTCGCGAACTTCCTTCGCATCGGATCCAAATCGGCGGTGATGTTGAGCGATAAGGCTCGCCTTCGGCGAGTCGGCCGAGCCGGGCACGTAAAGTTTTACCACACCATCGTGCTCTGCCAACGCGGCATTGATTAGACACACTCTTGGATTAGTTGCATAACGCGCCACCAAACGCTCGTACGGAATTTTTTGCGGTTCCACTAAGATCGCAGAAACGTTTTCGTTTTGAAGAACTTCCAAAAGTGGATCACAAGCGTGTCCATCAAATGCCCCAATTTGGAGGACACGAATTGTCCCCTTTCGCCTTGCCCGTAAGAGAGCGAATCCTAAGACGAGAAGGTTCCCGTGGACTTCTGGCCAGCGGTAGTCGCGCGCTAGCCTATAGCCGCACTTTCGAAACAACCGTCCGATTTTGTACCTGAGGTTAATGGACATTTTGGTCTCTTAATTTGGCACTGATTATCTCGTGAAGCTTCGGCACCACTTTTAGGTCGTCAGTATCCGCCAAAATTCCGGACTCAAGCCATGCGTCGTTAATGGAGCGAAACTTTGTTTGATCCTGATCCAAGGCAAATTCTATAGTGCGGCGCGACGAAAACCCGAACTCAGCGGGATCGATCCATCTCGCACCAGAAAGAAACCTGTTTTTCACGGTGGCGTGGGCATGATATACGGGGATGCATCCTGCTCGCACGGCATTGACAAATTTTTCAGTAAAGTAATAGGCTTCGGCGCAGTTCTCCAGACACACAGCAACCTTGTAGCCGGACAAAAACCGGATGTTCCTATCGCCGTAGATATCGTTGCTGGGAGACGCTTTCCCCGCATAGTTATCTGGCGGCCTCTGAATCCAGAGCTTCGGAAAATGGCGGAAGTTCGCCCATGCGTCGGGCTTACCGAACAGCTCGACGCGCCGGTCTAATATCATCCGATTCCGGCTCCGGAAATGAGACTTAAGGAACCAAAGGCGTCCACCAAAATTGTTGACGGTGGCAACTGCGGCATGGCTTACAGAAGTCTCTCGTGGCCGTGACAAGCTTCCACTGTATGTAGGATGCGGAACGCGGTAAGTTGCGTCCGGATGGGCGTAAAACGCCCGTTCCGAAGCGTCGAGCTCTCGAACAAGCCGCTTCCCGACAGGATGCGAGTGGAAATGGTGATGCCAGGAAGGTTCAATAGTGAACCAGAGCTTCGGGCCGTCGAACCTAAGGAGTTCGTCACTTGGGTCGTACAACACAAGTAAAGCATCGGCTTTCGCAAGGGGCACGCGCGGGGAATACAGGATGGCGTCAAGCTGAAAATCATCCCATGAATCGGCCTTGAACTGCTGCGAGACAATTCTACAGCTGTATTCCGTCTTCGTATTCAGGATCGCCCCGCCTCCGTATCGACCAGTTTGTTTTTACTCACCCATTGGGTGTCCATTGCTAGCAGCGCCTCACACATCGTCCGATCCGCGAAGCGACCGAGCCCCGCCCTTGCACACTCATAATCAACTTCGTGCCCGGCAATGCAGAACTAACGAACTCAATCGTGCCGTCGGTGCAACCGTCTGCAGTGATCAGAATTTCAATGGTCGCGGTTCGAGTTGTTCTAATACGTCACATGTGCGCATCGAATGCTCAACGCGATTCTTCGTGGAACGTGTCCTGTCCGAACTGGCTTAAGGCGTCCACGAAACTCGATCTTCGCTTTGCTGCCAACTGACACGACAATTCAGCACAATGTCAACCGCCCAACGGCAGTGCGGCGGGCTTGACCCACATCACGTCGGTAAACGCGGCTCGCCCCAACTCATCTTTCGTACACGGATAGATGTCGAACAGGGCGAAACCCAGCTCCTCCACCATCGTTTGATTCAACTCGCACAAGCTCGTCTGATTCTCATATTGAGGGAGGATACAAATCTCGGTATAAAACGCCGCTACCCGCTGGGCGAAGGTCTTTTTTCCGCCCGCCACCAAGAGGCGCTCGGCACCCTGGATGTCAGCTTTGATCAGCAGCATCCCATTGGGCTGGAATTTGGCGGCCCAATCGTCGAGGGTCATCGCTTGCACCTGCTCCTGCGACAGATGCTGCTGCACCGGATCGTATGGCGATTGGCTGGGAGCCAGATTGTCCAGCAGAGAATTAGTCTGCTCGCCGACGTTCAGGTGAAAGCTGACGATCCCGGTCGTGTCACCAAGTGCTATTTCATGCACCTGGACGTTTGGCCGTCCATTCATTCTGCGGCGCAGCACCGCGGCGCTGTCTGGTGTAGGCTCGAAGGCATGAATCTTTGCTCCCGGCGCGTAATCCAACAGCTTGTCCACGGTGTAGCCATGATGGGCGCCGATGTCCAGAATCGCCGCAGGCTTAATTTTTCGATAGATCTGGCCCATGGAATCGTACCCATCGGGCATATTGAGCAGGTCCTTGACACGGTGGACGATATGCCGCTGAATGCGGCTGGTCATGCGATTGCGGGACAGAACGTGGTGGAGCAGGCGAAGCATCGCGGCGGACTATATTATGCCATCTGAGAGCGTCAAAGTGATGTGACGGGAGGCCTCGCGGCTGGCCCCTTCCGCAATAGCCTCATGAATTGCGCAACCATGTTCAAGGGTATTGATCAGAAGGCGCTAGAACGAACGGCCGACCAGATGACCAAGAAGGTAATGACCGGCGAACTCATCCCATGAATCAGCCTTGAACTGGTGCGAGACAATTCTGCACCTGTATTCAGTTTTCAGGACCGTCCTCCTTGATATTGACTTTTTCTGTCTACCTCGGGCGTATCTATTGCAAGTCGAGCCTCACGAACACACTTCAAAGAGCCCTCACGACTCCAAACAGCTTTTGTTGTATCCCACTGGATTGACTGCTGCCAATCGCTGCTTGGTCCCTGCCATCTTCACGCTGTCGCGATAAAACTGCGCAAATGCTGCGGCAAATTGACTCTTGTCGTTGCGAGTAAGCGCGAGGTTGCTGGCTGCTGTCCCGAGCTCGTTTCGAAGCTGCCGTGAACTCCGCAGCCTTTGAATCGCAGCCACGAACGCAGTTCCATCTAGCGGCTCGCATAAGAAACCAACTTGCCCGCCAGGCGCAGCTTCAGGAATTCCTCCTACTCGAAACGCTACAACGGGCGTCCCGCACGCCATCGATTCCACTAGTGTGAGTCCGTAGGTCTCCATTAACGAAGCGCTGACAAAGACATCAGCAGCTGCAAGGAGTCGCGCCAAATCGCGCCGATCGCGAATGCCGCCTGTAAACCGCACGTTCAAACGGTCCGGAACCGGCACCGCGCCTTCGCCGAATGCCAAAACGATTATGCCATCGAGATCTGGCAACCGCGACAGTTGCTCGAGCAGCCATGGCAAATTTTTGTTTTCATCGGTGAGCGACGCGCCGCCTGTGACGATGGCAAACGCGTCTTCGGACAAGTCGAGATGTTTTCGACACAGCGCCTTGTCCTGCGGTTTAAAAACTGTCGCATCGATTCCGGTAGGAATGACTCGCACCCCGCCGCAAGCTTTGGCTATTGGGCTTCGGCCGGCGATTTCGGCGAGCCAGTGACTGTTTGCGACCAAACGCGCTCCGCATTTGCGATAAGCGCGCAGCTTTCGCGATTGCTCGTCCGATGCGAGAAATCGGTTCGCCGGCCATCTCAAGATCGGACATGGATCGCAAGGCTGTATCTGCTTGGCGTAGCGATCGCATCCACGATAAAGGAAGCAGCCTCCAGTCACATGCCACATATCGTGGATACTGATCACGACGCCCATTCTGTGCGGCAGCGTCTCTAGCCAAAGGGGAACATCGAACCAATCGGCCACCGTGTGCAGTTGTACCACATCCACTCCTTTCAGCTCCTCAGATCCCGGCGGACACAACAGTCGCCGCGTTCCATGCCACGGCTCAGTGGAAAAGGAAACATACGCCCGGCGAATAACACGATCTAACAAGAACCTGCCCGTTTGTGCTGACGGCGAATTTTTACAGAGCACACGGCTTTCAATCCCCTGCTCCACTAATGCGGTGGAAAGAAGTGCCGCATATTCATAGCTGCCGCCCGAGGAATGGGTATTGAAATGTAGGACTTTCATGCTGCAGAGTTCAAGCAGGCGAATTTGAACTTCATACGTTGAATTTCCTCGGTGCGCCTATGGTGAAGCCGGCATCGATGCGGGGCGTTGAGAATATAGCGAAGCCAATAATGCGCCGATTTCTGATACGCCGCACATTTTTCGTTTTGTCCGGCGATTTTGTAAAACAACGATACTAGTGGAAAAGCGAGCGCCCGAAAAGGTGCAAGCGCATTGCGAAACAATTCTTGCCGCCGCTTTTTTTTGAAATCCGCCGCCTGCCGATTGACAGGCAAACCGGCATCCGCTGCAAGGCGTTCAAACAAGACCTGAGCTGGGCCGCGTGTTCCACCGAGCCACGGCGCAGATGTCGTGTAGTGAAGCACGCAGTCCAGATCATTGTTCTGCTGCGCATCGAAGCGCCAGGAGGCTCGATTCCAGTATTCGGGTAACTCGTCGATCTGTCCGTGGAGGAGGAAATTGATCGCTGACTGGTCCCAAAACCGATACTTTCCGCTCCAACTGTTTAAGAACTCGATAGAGTGCTGAAAGAAATGCTGCTCCCTGAGTGCATCGAGATTCATCAACATCACCCCGCAATTAAAGTAAGCGCCTTCGGCGGGAAGTCCCATCGCATCAGCTATCGTCTGGCAGTCTTCCGCAAGTGATAACGTCTCAGAGTCAGGAACTGCGGCAAGGACTTTGCTGGGCGACAATTCAAGATTAAAGAGCTCAGACAAATCACGGAACACCAACACGTCGCAGTCGAGGTAGATCAAACGTGGCACATCCAGCAAGTGTGGCAGCAATATACGGCAATAAGTCATGTGTGATTCGCCCGGCCCGAGAGTAGCGCCACGAAACACGGATCCATCTATTGGCACGAACTCCAGGCGAACCGGCTTCCCAAATCTGTGGACAAGCCGCTCCACCATATTTCTACACTCCTGAGAAATACCGCCATCGAGAACAAACAGATTAACACTTCTTTCCTTGCTCAGGTGGCTCAACGCGCTCGCCGCTGCGCAGTACAGTCCGGGGAAGTAGCGTTCATTACTGGCAAGGGCGAGCGCGACAGGTCTCATCGGTGGTAATAGTTATCCCAACCCAAACCCGTCATGCATTCGAGACATCTCGGGAACAAATCGCTCGTCTGAGCGCAGCCAGGAACTGCGCCTGGATCTGTTCGTAATTGAAATCGCCTGCAGCGGCCTCGCGGGCTGACCTCGCAAGACGCTCTTGTTCCGAGCGCGAAGCAGCAAGTTCTTCCAAAGCTCGGCGAAATACCGAAGGATTTGGGTCTGTAACACACAACGCTCGGTTACCCTGACGGGCCCATTGTACTGCCGAGCAGTATTCCGGTGCCCACATGACGACTGGCAATCCAAGCTGCATTGCTTCAGTCAGTTTCGATGGGAAGCTTGTTGTCATTCGTCGACGAAGCGGAGCGTCAAAGCTCATAACGACTAACACGGCTTCGTAGAATTGAGCTGCCTCCATCAGTTGATCCGAGGGGATGAATGGATGATACAGCCCCAGGGATCGAAAGTAATCCTCCGCTCCAAAGGTCCAAAGGGGGCTGGCCCCAAAAACTTCCAAGCGCACGTTGTCAGCTCCGTTTAGAGTGCGTAATGCATTTTCAATTTGCGGACCGTACTCATGAAGATTGCCAAAATAAACGAGCCGCAGCGGGAGCTTGAAATCCTGGGTGCAGGCTCGGGACGTCGTAAAAGAAGGGACTGGATGAATTACAAAGCTATTTGTGCGCTCACCTAATTCCTGCCGCATTTGACCGCTTATGCAGATCGCTACATCGCTCTCCATGTACGTGCGGCGAAATTGTCGTTCAACCCGCGGACGGAACGCAACTGGAACATCCGCAAAGTCCGGCCACCAGTCTTGGAAAAAAGCAACCAGGGGCAGATTAAACTGCCTTGCAAGTCTTCTCGCCTGTATGTGCCACCAACCGTGAGCGACAGTGAGAAGAACGTCCGGTTGGAAACGCTCAATGAACTCACAAACCATTTTCCTCGGAGGAAAAACCGGGAACAAGCATTCCCATGATCGAGAGATAGACCGAAAGCCGAGCTGTTTCAGTTTGCCGATGAGTTTTAAACGAACCGGAAATCGCTGCCAGCGCACTACGTCGTGATCAATGCCGGGACCTAACTCGAGATGGCGGTACAGAACTAATTCACCGCCTGAGCCTCGCGCGCATGGAACCACAGAAGATAGGACTAACACCTTTATCTGGCGCATCGAAAATGAGGCATAAAATTACCTATCTATCCACGCGGCCGCGGACAAGCTCTTCAATTTCACCGACGAAGATCGCCTGCAATCGGTCCGGATTAAATAGCGCCTGATGCAGTTGCAACGCTTTAACAGCGGCCAGGACTTTTCCGGCACACGATGTCTGGCGGGCATCGGGTAAATCACACGGCTATCGGGATGCGGACAACCAGTATCTTCAGAAATGATCCGTCTGAGGCGGCCATAAGTTTCGCCGAACCCACTCTGCCGCTTGCAACGGACTGGAGCACACAGGCCAATTGGCGGGGGCGGCGTCTGGTCGAGCGCGAAGCCTATTGTGAAGCACTGTGCGAGGCTCCGCAATGAGTTTTCGCAATTGCGCTACCCACCTGCGTAACGGCAGATGAAGCGCGTAGCTTAGCGTTGCTCGTGGCAGTGCTTCGATGAGATCGGCGACAGTGCGCCGCGTCCACGGCGAATCCGACAAGATTTGTTCAATATGTGAACGATAAAAAGCCGGGCTGAAGAGAGATATGCTTGGTCGCAGCAGCCCCGCGTGGAACGCATCGCGAAGCACCCAATCAGCGCTAATATTCGGAAAGGTCATACTTCTTTTCAGCGGAGAACTTTCGATTTTATAATTCTTTGCCCATGAGCCGTTGACGAGCCGCAGTCGACTATTCTTGTCGCGAGTGTTAGTCGCCTGCCCAGAGTGCACCCCGATATAGCACGCAGGAACGTCATAATAATAAAAGCGCTTTGCAGCCAGGTGAAAGCGCATGCGGTAATCTCCAGCCGGCGGTATGAACAGTGGCCCGGACTCTTTGTGATATTGTTTTACAAAGCGAACGGCGCAAAAAGTGGCGGACACGTGATCCATAGGGGGCTGCGTGTACGCGTGATAGGGTCCAATACCGCAGCTGGCACAGCTCTTTAGCATGTATTGTCGAGTATCGTAGCTAGCTAATTCTCCAGAGAAGCATGTCCTGCCATTCTTTGGCCTCATTTTCCCTGAAGAGTGATCGTAAAGGACAAATCCTGTGCCTAACACGTTGATCTCACTATGCGTTTTGAAGATATTGCCGATGATTTCTAATACATTGGGAGCAAGGCCGTTGTCATCTTCCAAGATGAAGAGTACATCACCGGAGACCTCGTCGAGTATGCTCTCGTGCATCACGGAAACATGCACGTTTTCATGAAATCGAATGCACCTTAGATTCAGGTCGGAAAACCGCTCACAGACGATTGATGCTGGTTCGGCCGACGCATCATCCAGCACGAATATTTCCGTTTGAACATTGCGCTGGCGTTGCACGGTTTCCAAAGCTTGGGCGAGGTACGTCGGTCGGTTATACGTCGGCACGAGAATAGAGAACTTAACTCCCATTTGCTGCAGTTATTGATCGCTCTCCACCTGATCGACCGCAAGGTACCGGTGCAGAGATTGCGGAATCTCGTCTAACTCAAACCGCTTCCAAGCACGAACCTCCGGCCAAATTTGCCGCGGCCCGTACATGTGAGCGTTCTTCAGGCCAACGTGAACGTTGGGAAGAACACGTTGCAGCCATTCTTCGAACCGATAGTCCGGGTCATCAAAATGTGCTGAGCGCTCATGCTTCTGGATTGTTTCGGCCATCGTTCGCCTCACGCCAGTGAAGTGAATAATGCGAGCATCTGGAATGACGGCAACATTCCACGGCATCCGGCACACGCGGAATGTTCGCCCGGGTCCGATGTACACGACAGCAACGTCAGTCGCCCCCTCAATCGGTAATGCAGGCAAGCCAATCACCGGAATCATGCGCAGCGCCAGTGCCGCCACTCCTCGCTCTGCCGCGGTGCGGACGATGTTGAGCGTTCCTCTCAACCAAAGTTCGTCCCCGTCAACAATCAAGACGTGGCGGAAGCCGTGTTTTCGAACCCACTTGAGACTCGCATTGCGCACGCGCGTCTCGACGAGAGTCCGGCTCATTCCGGGAGATTGATAATTACTGAGCCGGAACCGTCTCCGAAGAACCGTAATTCCGTCGGCTTCGAGACGGCTCGCAACCGAATCGAGGTCGGACGAATACTCCGGCTCCACCGGTTCACCCGACCAATAGCGATCGGGTTCTGCCCAAAATAGGCTAGTAACGCCTTCATCAACGAGTCGACGACAGACTTCATAAAGGCAGAAATCGTCGCGAATTAACTGCATATAAGCGACGAGCTCGCCCCCTTGGCGAAGCTTGCGCAACGGCCGAAATTTATCAAATCTGTCCCTGATTCGCCGCTTCAAATCCAAGTTCTCGAACATTGTAGCTTTTGCCGAGTGCTCAATCCTTCACGAGCACAGACTGCCGCCTTGGCCGCACCTGCGGCACAATTCCCAATCGGAGGAGGTCTGTGTAACAGGCTCTCCCATGCATGCGCAGCAATTCCCGTCATGTTTTTCCCTAATTTCGATTGTGATCACTGGACGTGAGGAGTTTGTAATTATTGCTTCTCGTAGCGAACTGCGGTCGCCGCACGAAGCGAATTATGTCGCGATATCGTTTCGTGAATGGCGCGTTTCAGCATCTCGTCGATGGATTCTGGCGCAAACGTTGTTCGGCCTAGCTGGAACCTTCGGTCGGCCGAGTCCAGTTGCCGGTACATCACGATCCGCACACCGCAGTCACTCCTTGGCGGGACGATGCTTGCGAGCAGAATGCGTATTGTCAGCGCCATCGAGAGCTACGAAGCTTTCCATTTAGCATCGGAGTGGGAGTTAAAGCCTTGCCAGGTATGAGTTCGCCGAGGCCTTGCCGATATGCAGCGGTTTGAACAGTTGCCTGCTGCTCAGAGTTTTTGTGTTCCTGCATCCGCGGTTTCGCCCTCGCAAAAGATGAGCGTCGCAGGCGTCTTACAGATGAGTTCGTACCTTTGTTGTTCAAGAAAACGGTACACGCCGCTTGAGATCGCCTGTCTGACGGACGGCGGCTCAAGCCATTCGACCGCGATAAAACGAGGACGAAGACGAACCCAGTCATGGGACTCCAGAACTTCCAACTCCATTCCTTCGACGTCCACAGATAAAAAAGTCAGCTCTTTCCCTGGAGGCATGTAATTTTCCAAAATCTCCGCAAGCGGATAAGCTTCTACGACGATTTCTCCAGTTGGATGGAATTGCCCGGAATTGATGTGCCGATTGATCATCTGTTTATCGGCACTGTTCACTGAACTTTGATCGAACGTGGTAAGACGGATTGGTCCCCGCGCCTTGGCGACCGCGCACGCTAGATGGATATCTCTCGGCCGCAGTTTCTTGAATAAATCAATCTGTCCCGGCGTTGGTTCGATATTAATACCCGTCCAACCTCTTCGGTAAAAATAGTACGTGTTGGAGTACATGATTGGGTGAAACGCGCCGACGTCCACATAGAAGCCGGAATCATGATCAAATAAAAGGTGAGCTAGGATTGCATCTTCCCCAGTTTGTGAATAGAAGCGCGCACCGCCAGAATGCCAGGCACGACCCGCAAGGCGAAGTAGTCGCTGTTTGACGCGTCGGAGCAGACTCATGTGGATTTTGAATACCGTCTCATTCTGGTAGCTACCGCCTGGGTTGCGATATCGACTGCGTTAGTCGCTTCATCTGAGCGGAAGCCGCCTGCCTGAGAGGATCCAGGCAATCACAGATCCACTCTCCAAAAGCTGCTGTATTAACCTGCATATCAACTTGACTTCGCCCAACCGCCAGCATATTGGCTTTGAATCGACTGAAGCGCATACCCAACTGCAGCGACATCACCAAATAAGCGGGAGGAACGCCGTCGATGTGAATCTCTCCCACGAACGAGTCGGGCATGCAATATATGAGGTTCGTCAACCCTGCCCCATGACCGCCAATAGTTGCTGTAGTTCTAGCGAACAAACGTACCTGCTCGGCCAAAGATAAATCTTCGCATAGCACGGTTTGAAACCTGTGTTCTTCGAGTAGAGGCCGAATTTCGCTCTCGTTCACGATCCGCCGATTAGCAGCTTTACGCCGGGAAATATAAAGCCGATGATGGGACGTGTGCTTTGAGTCGTCAGGTACGAAATGACGCCGCAGTCGATTAGCTACTTTCTGAATAACCACTCCCGAACCGAGACTGGTGTGACCAACGGGCGTTGCAAACCAAAGCCTTTTTACTCGCGTGCGCGTCCCGCCCCGTTGGATCTCCAGCCGATCAGGTCCGATTCCGAAAGCCGTGAGCGAATCCAGTTGCCAAGGTTTTGGATCTGAATTGATGAGAAATGTTGTGTCTGCGGGAAGATGCCGCAACGCCGTTTCCAGGCGCGGCAATATATCATGAAACCAATGGTAAAATTCCGGCGCCCACAGGCAAAGCAGTGAGTAAATGTTGCCAGTCAATCGCCGCCGCTTCAGAGCAAATCGTCGTTTGTAGGCAGGATGGTCTTGCAACTGTGGCAACCACCAATTGCCTTCATGGCAAATCTGTCCGTCGGGTAGTTCAACGAAGCCGACCATATCTCGAATCGTCGCCCCCTCGATCATGACTAGGGTTTGGGCTCGTTCCAAGACGGCGCGATGCGTCGTGAACTCCTCTAGGGCAACGCGATCATCATTGATGTATGGTCTGACCTCATCAATTACCGCTGCATGCAGCGTTTTAATTGGACACCCTCTTTTAATCGCCCAAGCCGCCACATCCGTGCACACTTTCGGCGATGCACTGTGAATCAGCTTGGAAAACGCTCGTGTCACTTTAGCGCGGCGTCTAGCTTACGGAGCTCTCCCGAGCCCCACTGTTGTCTAAGACCGCAGTCACCGGCTGACGATAGGCACTCAAAACGGAGCTTAAGTGCATCACGGTAAAGCATGTGCCGCATCCAATTGACGTAGTGCCGCGAGTAATAGCCCTCAGTTTTCATGTTGCGGGAACGGAGTCTATAGACGTCATCGAACTCTACCAGACTAAGTTTCTCCGGCAAAAATTCGCCACGGAGCTTTACGGCCGTGGCGATGATGGTTTGCTCGCACGAGCTGTCTTGAGGATTACGCAGTGCCTCTTTCACCATGCTGCGCAAAAGCTCCGGAGCCATCAGTTCACCATGCAAAGCCACAATTCCCGCATTAACAAACGGCGGTTCCAACACTTGCGTGCAATACCGCAGCGCCATATCTCGGCGCTGATAGCAATTGCTTTCTCGAAGCGCTCGAGGTGTTCTCCATGGTCTTGGATCACCAAGAAGCAGCGTGGGATCTCTGAACCAAAGGACATCGGCATCCGCGAAAAACATCGGTTGTTGCCTTGCCTGAGTTACTTTCGCGGCGAGGCAGAGGCCATAGATGCTTTGTCGGCCATATTCCGCCAGTTCCGGAAACCCAGCAGACGAAGCCGCCAGGCAAACGTCTTGCCGCGTCAAGATGGTGATTGTCGTGGGCCACCAGGCAAAAACCTCTGCGAACTCAGCCGCCGTCCAACTTCCGTCCGACACGACACTAACCTTCGGCAATAAATTCCATGAACGGTGCAAGGAAAAGAGACTTTCTCGCAGCATTAGCCAGTGAGCGCGGTCAATTACTGCGACATAACAGAAGTTCGCCGTCGGTTTGCTTGGTTGAGGAGGAATTGGCCAGCGCGAGAGAATCGTCTGCGCTATCTCGCCCAAGCGCACAGAGATATTGATTCCGCTAAATGGCCGCAGAAGCCCGAGAGCAAATCTGCGGCCGAGCGTCCTTCGCTGTGCACTCTTGCTATCGAGAACTGTTCCCATTCTGCAGCGGCAAAGGTTCTCTAAACAGGTTGAATTCGCCTGCGCAGTGTACGCACTGCAGATATCGCGCGTCGGCCTAACGCGCGGTGAAGAAGCACTTTCGCTTCCAACCGCAGCCGACACGAACGACGCTGGCCGCGGTTCCATAAGGCTTTAGCGGCGCGCAACTGACTTGCGCACGCGGCAACGTTATCATTAGAGAAAAAATGCTGAGCGAGCATAAGTGAGATCCCGGCCCAATAGCGCCGGGCCTGCTGTTCCAGCCGTGCGTTGCAATCTTCCGGCAAATAACCTTTCCAGATTTTAATTGCTTTAGCCATGTCTTGCATGCTTGCACCCGTCCGCTCTTGAACCGCCGATTCATTGCCGCCATGACGGCGGAAGCCGGCTAGAATCTGCGGTTCATAATAAATGGGCGCATTCGCTGCAATCCTTACCCACATTTCAAGATCGAGCGCGAACGTGAGTTGTGCATTGAAACCGCCTAAACGCTCGTATGTCGCGCGCTTAACGACCACCGCTGGACACTCAAGGTGATAGCCTGTCGCCACGCGTTCTAACCAGTTATTCAACACGCCTGGGGTGGAGCTTTCGAGCGGCCCAAGCTCCTTCCAGTGGCCATTCGCATCAACGATTGCAAATCGGCAAAAGGCCATGCCCACATGCGGATTGCAGCTAATGCCGCGATAAAGATGGTCATAAAAACCCGGCAACACAACGTCGTCCTGGTGCAGGATGTGCACCCACTCTCCACGAGCCCGCTCGATGCACCGGTTCCAAACGCCCGCCAAACCATTGTTCGCAGGCTCCTGATGCACGGCAACCCGATCACCGGCGGCCCGGCGAACCAGCTCCACAGGTGCACCATCGGGCGAACAATCGTCCACCACCTCGATCTGCATCTGTCCAGGCCCGGGATCTTGTTGCAGGACACTTTTTAACGTCTCCTCCAGGTAATCGGCTCGCGCTTTGTAGGTCGGAATCATGACCGACCAGAAAGGTCGGGTCGCGTCTGGATGCAACGGGCGAATTACTTGCATCTTCTCAGTGAGAGACCGCGCCACAGTTTTCGCAGCAGTCGTGCCGGGGCAAGTAAGCCACGTCCTAAACGATAGCTTGGTGAATTTTGGATAGTCCGGATTCCTCCTCTCATCTGCTGCACTTCCTCGTCTGTTTCACGAAGTAGCTTGTAGCAAGCCAATTCAGGCTTGCCGAAAATATAATTTACGACTTCTTCAAGACGAGGACTGATCCTTACTACATTCGAGGGGTCTTTTTGCATGCGATAATCAAACCCGATCGTTTTCACAATCATCGAGTCACTCCGCACACGGTAATCAAACCCGATCTTAGGAAGGTGGAAAAACGCACCCCCATGGGCAGCAACTCGCAGCCAAAAATCCCAGTCCTCCCACCCCGTCGAAGGCATGTGCTCATCGTATCCGCCAACCTTTTCCCACACGCTCTTTCGATAAACAGCACAGGCATCTATGAAGTTCATGCGGATTAACAACAACAAATCGAATTCTGGTATCTGCCACCGACCACTCCTGTCGCCAAAGTATTCAGCGTCCGCGTAAATCACATCCAGGCTTGGATTGTCCTTTAGGAGAGACGCCGCTTCGTTCAAGTACGCGTCTCGGACCCGATTATCACTGTCCAGGGGTAGAATGAATTCACCTTTAGCCAATCGAATTCCCGCATTTCTGGCGGCGCCGAGCCCGCGGTTCGACTGAGACACGACGCAGTCGCCTGCCTCGGCGACTTCCTTAAGAATGCGGATAGTTTCGGCTTCGGACGATCCGTCATCAACAATGATCACCTCGATCAAATTTTCATTACGGCCCTTCTCCACGCTGGCGAGGGCTTCGCGTAACATCGCCCCATCGTTGAAGCATGGGACTACGATTGAGACCTTACCTCCAGTTGTCGGGGTCGTCATTTGTAGGTTTGGCTCTGAACAGGCGTGTGTAATTTAGACTTCATCCAACGTTTAAATCGCGATCCCATGATTCGAAACCACAAAACAAGGAACGAGAAAACCCTCCAAAGGAGCTTCGGTTCTGTAGCTACGTTCAGAATTAACAGCAATGGACGGTGATAAGAGCGCGCGCAAGACAGATGCGCTGGTTGGTGTTGCCCCGCCCGAGAGCCGGATACCGCACGCTCCAGTTATCCGTGTTAAAACCATCCGCCAGGATTAAAACTTCCTCAGGAGGTAAGTGTCCTGGCCTGGCGTCTGGCCCGGCCCCTCACCCGGGGCAAATTCTAGGACCTCAAACCCTTTAACCAGGCTCTGCTGCACGTACGTAGCCGGATGGAAAGCACTGCAGTTGTTCGCGCCGCTTGAGCCCTCATTCAGAACAACTAATTGACCCGACCGAAATTGCTCTCTCTGACGCGGGGGTAGAAAGGCATCAGCGTAAGGCGCACCCATTGTAGTCAGCAGAAGGTAGCCACCAGGCTTGAGCACTCTGGAGAGTTCGGCAAGCCATGCCATCTGCAGAGTCTCGGATAGGTGCGTGAATACCGAGAACGCGTAAATGAGACCGAAGGAGCCATGGCCGTAAACCAGCGGCGGGTTTAGCGCGTTTACGTCGAACTCGGCAAAAGGGAGGTTCTTCTTGCACCAATCGATCATCTTAGGGCTATAATCGGTGCCGTACAACTTGGCTCTCTTTAGGCTGCTGAAGTACCTTATCACGCGCCCGCAGCCGCAGCCGAAATCCAAGATGGCTCCCAGATCATCGATATCCAAGCCTTGCTTCTTCAGAAGCCCGACAACAGAGTCGGCGCAGAACCTCCCGACGTCGAAAAACGCTGATATGTCGAGTTCGTCGTCCCCTGAAACCAGGGCATGGAGTTCCCGTGGAGGGATAGGGAGGCTATCCGGTGCCACTGGCATTTGATATTGAATACGACTACAGATATCGCGCAGTTTCCTCAACTCGGTGACAATTTGATGCTGTGTGATGGCAATCTCTTGCAGGCCCATGCTGCCACCAACCTTTTGGAGACCCTTTTTGACGCCTCTCTTCAGAAACCAAGCCATAGTCGAAGTTCTTTCGTCTTCGGTTCGCGTGCCGAGAAGATGAAGCTATCGACAATCTTCGGCCCAGCTAACTATGGCTATGCAGTATTCATAAGTCAACGCGAGCATTTCTCGTCTAATCGCCATTCTCTGAACGCTCCCGGGTGCTCGTGCGTTTCGTCAACCGCAATGATCGCAGGTATGATTCCCCCGGGCGCTCGAGTTGAATAAACAAACACCGTCGCGTTTACTTTGCAGCCTCCACGACGACACCCGCCTCATTACGCAGATCAATCAACTGGTCGCAACCGGTCACGGTGCTGAGGCAGTGAGCGGCCACGACCATCGTGAGCTTACCCGCGAGACCGCGGAGCGCATCGAGCAGCCTTGCTTCAGTCGCCATGTCGAGCGCGCTAGTTGCTTCATCCAAAATCAACAGCGACGGACGATGGTAAAGCGCTCGCGCAAGACGATGCGCTGGCGCTGCCCGCCGGAAAGACGAATACGTCTCTCCCCCACGATCGTGTCAAAGCCGGCAGGCAATTCCGTCTCAATAAAATCGAGGATCTGTGCAATTGCGCAGGCCTCGCGCAATCGCGCTGGGTCGATCTCGTCATCCGGCAGGCCAAACGCGACGTTGCGCGCGCTCGTGTCGTCTATGAGAGATGTCTTGCGGCACGTAACAGATCACCTCGAGCAGATTTGCGTTGCGCACCTGTTCTACGCTCACAAGCGCTTCGCTCAGCATCGCCCCTTGGTAAAGCACGGGATGACAATCGAAACCTTAGCTGCGGCTATTGGGGTCGTCATTTGTAGATTTGGCTGTGAACGACGTAATTCGTTTCGACTTCAGCCAACGTTTGAGTCGCGATCCCATAATTCGAAACCACAAAACGAGAAAGGAGAAAATCTTCCGGACGACACGTCGGTTATGAGACAGGCGCAGCGCTTCGAGAATCTGTCGCCAGGCAGGAGCGAAGCCGACTTTCACCAGCAGTTCGCGGGCATGGAAGACAGCCGCTTCCGCCCACCACAAGCGGGCTTCGCTGGCAAGGAGACGACCGCGGGCAGGAGTGTGATAAGTCGTTGTGAGCTCGATCATCTGGCGCACGTCGCGCGCATCCGTGGCATCAACCCTCAAGCCCGATGTGGCAGAGTTCGGATGTAGTCGGTAACAAGCGAGAATTGAAGGCTCAAACCAGAACGGGAATTGAGAGGCAATTCGTTGCCACATCTCCCAATCAGGAACGAATCGAAGGTGCGGCAAAAAACCACCGAGCTGCTCGTACACGCTTCTTCGAACCGCAATGGCTGCGCATTGAATCTGTTGCTGAACCGTGATCTTCGCGTGCCAGTCATCAAGTAAACCAGGCGATTCGCGGTGCAGCTCGGACAGCTGGGTCCAGTGTCCCTTTGAATTCACCACCGCGTGTCGACAAAAGATCGCGCCGGCATGGCTTTCCTTCGCTCCTTTGCGCAACCGGTCGTAAAAGCCCGGCAACACAATGTCATCCTGGTGAAGAATATGAACCCAATGACCCCGGGCGCGCTCAATGCATCGATTCCAATTATTGGCTAAACCGCGGTTCTGCGATTCGGCATGGAACGTCACTCGTCCCGCGCCTAATCGCCGAGTAACTTCAGAAGCGCTGTTATCATTCGAGCAATCGTCGACTACCTCGATCTGCATCTGTTCCGGGCCGGGGTCCTGCTGAAGGACGCTCTTCAAGGTTTCCTCCAAGTATTCTGCTCGAGGATTATATGTTGGAATCATTACCGACCACAGGGGGCGGTAGTCGTCGACCGGCAGTAGACCGATTGCCGGAGGTCTGAGACTACTGGCGGTATGCGGCCTTTTTGACGACATTTTGCAACCGAATTATAGTCGGGCTGGCGTGCTTCACCAAGCGAGAGAAAAATACGGCCACGGCTGACAGCCGTGCGCACATTGCTCTGCAAGATTCAATCGTGGCACGACCGTCCAAGAAAACTGCGCATAATATAGGCATCGGGACTTAGGTAATGAAGACCCTGATCAGAGCATTGGTTCCCAAACGGCTGCGGCCTGCATTTCGTAGGCCGTACAACTACGTTCGCCACAAGCTTTTCCTTACAAAGCTATTTGGTCACTACGCCTCGATGATCCCGCCGTTGGAGTTGATGTACGACGGCCCGGTTGGGTTCGAGAAATTTAAGACAAACGGGGAAGAATTTTTTCGCTACTACACGAAGCTCTGCGATCTCAAACCTTACGAGAGGATGCTTGATGTTGGTTCCGGCATTGGAAGAAAGACATTTCTATTGACGGACTATCTAAATCACGAGGGCGGCTATGAAGGTCTGGATATTGTTAAGACGGGTATTGACTGGTGCACCGAACGAATTACTCGGGACTATCCCCGCTTTAAATTTCAGCTCATTGATGTCTTCAACCAGCACTACAATCCAACCGGCAGGTACAAAGCCTCTGAATATAGATTTCCTTTCGCGGACGAGTCTTTTGATTTTGCCGTGCTCTGCTCAGTGTTCACTCACATGCGAGCCGAAGACGTGGAGCACTATCTTTGCGAAGTGGCACGAGTCTTGAAGACGGGCGGGCGCTGCCTCATCAGTTTTTTCTTGTTGAATGAAAGCTCGCTTACGCTAATGCGCGCCAATAACAGCACGATTAATCTAAACATCAATCTCGGCTCTTGCTGGGTGGCCGACGCAAGCGATCCCGAAGCAGTTACCGGCTATGAAGAAGATCTTGTTCGGGCGGTTTATGACAGATACAATTTGGAAATCAAGGAACCGATTCATTACGGCGCGTGGTGTGGGAGAGAGAAATTTCTGAGTTACCAGGACTTGATTTTTGCATTCAAAGCACCAGGGAATGCCAGAATTCGAGATGCGGCTAAGAATGGGGCCAAGCGCCAGCTCGAGCAGGCGCGTTCGGAGCGTTGAGCCAAGCAATCACAGTTAGACGAATGAAAGTCTGCGGCGGCGGGCGCTAAGATGAGGATTGCGGTATGGCACAATCTACCCAGTGGTGGCGGCAAGCGCGCCCTTTATTATCATGTCCGTGGTCTGGTAGAGAGAGGGCATTCGGTTGAAGTGTGGTGTCCATCAACGAGTGATCGAAATTACCTGCCTTTAAGCGAATTGGTTACGGAACATGTACTGCCCATTGATCTTCGTCAGAAAGGCAAATCGGTAGCGCGGAGCCCACTGTTGGGATTCCACGGCGATCAACTGCGCCAAGCGAAGGCGCTCGACGAACACTGCCGGCAGTGTGCGGATGAAATTAATCGCCGGAACTTCGACATTCTATTTGCTAACTCTTCAATCATTCAGGCCGTCTCCTCAATTGCCCGGCACGTCAAGACTAAAAAGGTGCTCTATCTGCAAGAGCCTAACCGTTGGCTTTACGAAGCAGGAGAAAGTGGATTGCCATGGGTTGCAATCACCAAGGTGGGTCAAGCCTGGAGGCGCCCGCACTACCTGCGGTGGTTTCTTTTCAATCTAATAAGTGTCCAGCGACTGCGCGTTTTAGCTAGAGACGAGCGGCTCAATGCCAGCGCGTTCGACTTAATCCTGGTAAATTCCTACTTCAGCCGTGAGACCCTTCTGCGCGTATACGGACTGGATTCCACAGTTTGCTATCTGGGCGTGGATACGCAGTTATTTGTAAACCACCAATACGCAAGAGAGAATTTTGTCGTCGGCGTGGGCCAACTAAGTCCAAGTAAGAATGTGGAGTTTGTCATCAAGGCAGTCGCAAAAATTGCGGTTCCGCGACCACGCCTGGTATGGATCGCTAATATGGGCGCGGACTGGTACCACGAGAAAATGCGAAGTTTGGCAGAATCATACGAAGTAACCTTTGAAGCTCGAGCGAGTATCGATGATAACGAGTTGGTAGACATTCTTAATCGCGCTACCGCGATGGTGTACGCCCCTCGTCTGGAGCCGTTCGGGCTCGCACCTCTGGAGGCGAATGCTTGCGGCTTACCTGTGGTAGCGGTCGCCGAAGGTGGCGTAAGAGAAACCATCATCGATGGCGTAAACGGTTTTCTCGTGCAGCATCAGCCGCAAATGATGGCGCACGCAATCCAACGGCTCGCTCACGACAAAGATTTGGCAGCCCAACTTAGCAAGAATGGATCGAAGATCGTCCATGACAAATGGTCTGTGAACGCAGCTGTTGAGCGTCTCGAGAGGCAACTGACTCAAGCGACGGCGCCTTGAGACTCCTCCGAATTTTGAGTAGCTATTGAGGACAAATCGGTCGAGTGGTTGGTCCACGCAACCAACGGTTTGCCGTGCGCTAAGGTTTCTGCGCTTTTAATCTTTAGTCCCGTGCCCGCAATGCGCTCGCGCGTAGGCAGAACCCGCAGCGGCCTCTAGCGAGGCGAATCGATCGCGTCGAGCTCCGCCTCAACCATTTCATGGACAAGCTCGCGAAAAGTCGGGCCAGGCTTCCAGCCAAGTATTCTACGAATCTTATCCGCACGACCGACGAGCTGGGCGGGTTCTGTTGGCCGCTCAAACGCCGGATCATGCCTCACATATTTCTGCCATGGAAGACCGACAACGGCGAAAGCCGCCTCGACAAATTCGCGCACCGAATGTAACTCTCCAGTGGCCACTACATAATCATCGGCTGTGTGGTGTTGGAGCATCAGCCACATTGCCTGGACATAATCCTGGGCACGCCCCCAATCTCTTTGGCTCTTCATATTGCCGAGCACCAGTTCGCTATCCAGATTTCGTGCGATTCGCGCAGCGGCGCGCGCGATCTTGCGCGTGACGAAGTTTTCTCCGCGCCGCGGCGATTCGTGGTTATAAAGAATGCCGTTGCAAACAAAGACGCCGTACGATTCTCGATACACTCGCGCCAATTGTGTCGCAAAGGCTTTGGCGCATCCATACGGGCTCGTAGGCCGCAACGGCGTGCTCTCGGTTTGGGGAACCTCAGATGCATTCCCGAAAATTTCGGAGCTCGAAGCGTGATACAATCGCAACGGTTGTGGCTGAGAGCGCACGATTTCGAGTAACCGAAGCGTCGCCATTCCCGCTTCTTCGCAAGTCGATTCTGGAATCTCGAAGCTTAGGCCGACATGGCTTTGTCCGGCGAGGTGATACAATTCCATTGGCTGAACATCGGCAATAACACGACTCAGAGTCGCGCTGTCGGAAAGATCGCCATAATGGAGAAACAAGCGGCGACCATAAATTTTTTCATCGCGCCGAAGATGCTCGATGCGCGATCGCAATAAATTGCTGGTACGCCGCACAATTCCGTGCACCGTGTAGCCCTTTTCCAGAAGCAGTTCGGCCAAATATGACCCATCCTGACCCGTAATCCCGGTAATGAGCGCGAGTTTCTTGGAATCGTTCACACTTCTCGCGTCTCACCTTCGCTCTGAACGGAGGTTTTTAGTTTCGACTTCAGCCAACGTTTAAGTCGCGATCCCATGATTCGAAGCCACAAAACGAAAAAGGAGAAGATCTTCCGGACGACACGTCGATTATGAGACAGGCGCAGCGCTTCGAGAATATGTCGCCAGGCAGGAGCGAAGCCGACTTTCACCAGCAGTTCGCGGGCATGGAAGACAGCCGCTTCCGCGTACCACAAGCGGGCTTCGCTGGCAAGGAGACGACCGCGGGCAGGAGTGTGATAAGTCGTTGTGAGCTCGATCATCTGGCGCACGTCGCGCGCATCCGTGGCATCAACCCTCAAGCCCGATGTGGCGGAGTTCGGGTGTAGTCGGTAACAAGCGAGAATTGAAGGCTCAAACCAGAACGGGAATTGAGAGGCAATTCGTTGCCACATCTCCCAATCAGGAACGTATCGAAGGTGCGGCAAAAAACCGCCAAGCTGCTCGTACACGCTTCTTCGAACCGCAATGGCTGGGCAGTGAATCACACACCGAACGGTGATCTTCGCATGCCAGTCTTCGAGTAGGCCGGCGGATTCCCGGTGCAGCCCGGATAGATAAAGCCAATGTCCATTCGAATTCGCGATCGCGTGTCGACAAAAGATCGCGCCGGCATGGCTTTCCTTCGCTCCTTTGCGCAACCGGTCGTAAAAGCCCGGCAACACAATGTCATCCTGGTGAAGAATATGAACCCAATGACCCCGGGCGCGCTCAATGCATCGATTCCAATTATTGGCTAAACCGCGGTTCTGCGATTCGGCATGGAACGTCACTCGTCCCGCGCCTAATCGCCGAGTAACTTCAGAAGCGCTGTTATCATTCGAGCAATCGTCGACTACCTCGATCTGCATCTGTTCCGGGCCGGGGTCCTGCTGAAGGACGCTCTTCAAGGTTTCCTCCAAGTATTCTGCTCGAGGATTATATGTTGGAATCATTACCGACCACAGGGGGCGGTAGTCGTCGACCGGCAGTAGACCGATTGCCGGAGGTCTGAGACTACTGGCGGTATGCGGCCTTTTTGACGACATTTTGCAACCGAATTATAGTCGGGCTGGCGTGCTTCACCAAGCGAGGAAAAACATACGCCCCAATAATCCGAGTTGAGGAGGCCGGTCACCGAGCATCGATTGATCGCAGAGCTTCCCTCAAAACTTCCAAGTATGACCTGCCATACCGCTGATCAGGTTCGAGGTGATTGCCTTCCGCCCACTCATTCCATGCATTGACAAACAATATACGTGGAGTGTTCTTGGATTTCGCTACCTTGGCGAGCGAGGCGACGAGCCATTGATGAAAGAGCTTTGGTGACGACTCGATAAACACGGTTGCACGTGGCCGGTGCCGAGGAGAGTTGTCCCACGACGGCATAACACAGGGAAACCGCAGATAATCTGGTTGAATCCGTCCGCTCATCGAGCTGACAAGATGGCGATAATTGTGCGCATAGATGTCGTTACCCAAAAGCTTTCGACGCAGAAAAAAGCGGAGATCGTTCCACCGGAATTCCCTAAGCCGATGGGATCCCAGTCTCGCCCCCAAATCCCACGGGTTAGGATGAAATTCCACTGCTGCATCTAGCCCAACTTCCTTTGGAGGCAATACATCTGGGCCTGTGTCGACGCGGCACAAGAAAACTTCTCCTATGCCGAGCCGGCGGCACTCCTCGCGCCAGATCGCCGTCGTCTTTCGGATGTTCGGCAACTTATGGGCGCGATAGATAATGAACAGCGGCTTGTTTTCCACTCTGATATAACGAGGATCGGCAAAAGCGGGAGCGAGCCAGCGAATGTGCGCAAGATCATCCTCATCGGAGTATGTTTGCTTCATCAACACTTCAGACTCGCTCCCGTCCCAAATACGCGTCCAATTCTCGTTAGCCCAGCAGAGACAAAACGGGAAGTCAGGCTTACCCGAAGTCAGCACTTCGTCGAAAGGACGATTGAGAAGCTGTTTGCCCGCGAACCAATAGTGATAGTAACAGAAGCCTGTCACTCCATACTGCCGCGCCAGTTCGGCCTGAGCTTCGCGCGTATCGGCCACACGAAGATCATAGAACCCGAGATCGGCGGGTAAGTGTGGCTGGTAGTGCCCGCGAAAAAGCGGACGTGCTTTGGTGACGTTCGTCCACTCGGTAAATCCTTTTCCCCACCATGCATCATTTTCGGGTATCGGATGGTACTGCGGCAGATAAAAGGCGATAACGCGCATAGATTCATCGGTCATTTATTAATAAGGTTTTTGCTGAACGAAGACTTCCCGAAACTCACCGTCAATGCCGAGTGAACGGTCTCGAATAGTATGAATAATCACGGGGAATTTGCCCCAGTCCTGGAGTAGAAAAGGAAGGTCCACTCCCCATTCAGTGAAAACCAATGATCCGTTTTCATCTATCGGGTTGCCATGATAATCAGGTTTTTCCAAATGCTGGAGGACACCGTCTTTCACTAAAGCTCGAACCAGGGTTTTCTTCGAGCGGAACCACGGAACTGTAAAGATATGTGCTCCTCCGGGCTTTAAGGTGCGCATGATTTCTCGCACTGCTAGGGCGAGGTCCGGCAAATGTTCGAAGACATCGGAAGTGATAACCAAATCAAACGAGTCATTTTCGAATGTTTGCGCCATCAGATCTTCACAGCGAAACCCCCTGTGGATTTTCCCTCGCGGCGTGTCTGGAAAGAAATGAGAAGGAAGATACTTCGGACATTCCCGCGCCAGCTTGGCGGATAAGGGACCGCCGGGGGACGATTCATGGATCTTCAATTCCCGCCATGTTGGATAAAGTTCAGCAACTACCAACATCAATGCCCGCCAACGTGGGATGCTCTGGCAGTTGACGCATTTATACTGGTCACGCAGCCAGGGGCCTTCAATTTCAAAATAGACTTGGCGCTCACAAATAGAGCAGTAACCGCGATTACCCTTTCTGTGCAACACCTGCCATGTTCGGCGTAGCTTCAGCGCTAGTCTTGATATCATACCCAAATTGCTTTGTTGTGCTCGGATGATACTGCGGCAGGTAAAAGGCGATAACACGCAGATCCATTCAGGAAACGGAATATTACGCTGGGATCGCGTGAATGATGTGCTGACAGCCGAAAAGAAGAGGCAGCCGACTGACGAGCACCCGAATTAGCGGGTCGCGGCGACCGCGCCCAATCCAGCGCCATGGGCGTCTCGTTTCATAGTCAGGCAAGGTTACACCCGCAGTATGCCGCAGACTTATCACCCGGAGGCCGTTCGTTTCGAAGAGCGATCTGACGGTGTCTGCGGTAAACCACCGAAGGTGAGTCGCGTCTCGGATGCCGACCGGCTGGTACTCAAATCGACCGCGAAGCAAATCCAGTCGCACAGACCAATGCGCGACATTTGGAACTGAGGCTATCACCCTTCCACCCGGGAGGAGCGCGGGACGTGCGAACTGCAGGAAATTACCCGGATCGGCAACGTGTTCCAATACGTCGGCAAAGACAATAACATCGAACGGCTCCAGTCGCTGCACGATGGCGGGCGTGAATAGCTCTTCATGAACTTCCAAACCCCGCGCGCGAGCAGCTGCGGCTCGGCATGAGTCCGGTTCGATCCCGATGATTTGAGCATCGCGAGTGTCCGCGATTATGCGGGACACGGAGCCCGTGCCACAGCCTACATCCAACACGCGCGATCCCACGGGCACCAGCTCTGCCAACATACGCGCAACCTCCTGTGGCGCGTCTGTATGCCCGTCGTAACGCAACGGGTCGAGTTCACCGTTTTCCCTCATTCCGAACATCTGATCACAGTTGTTCACGTTGCAGCCTCTGCGACAACGGCGGATTTGTTGCTCAAATCAACCAGTTGATCACAGCCGGCCACGGCACTAAGACGGTGAGCGGCCACTACCATGGTGAGCTTACCGGTAAGACTGCGGAGCGCGTCGAGCAGCTTTGCTTCAGTCGCCATGTCCAGTGCGCTGGTTGCTTCATCCAGAATCAACAGCGACGGACGATGGTAAAGCGCGCGCGCAAGACCAATGCGTTGGCGTTGACCGCCCGAGAGCCGGATACCACGCTCGCCAATATTCGTGTTAAAACCATCAGGCAATTCCGCTTCGATGAAGTCGAGGATTTGGGTAATTGCGCAAGCCTCGCGTAACCGCGCACGATCGATCTCATTGTCCGCCAGGCCAAACGCGACGTTGCGCGCGATGGTGTCGTCGATGAGAAAAATATCCTGTGGCACATAACCGATGGAAGCCTGCCACGAGGGCACTAACTCAGGTGTAAGCCGCCGGCCGTCAATCAGGATCTCCCCTGCGGTTGGATGGTACAGACCAAGTAATAAATCAACGAGAGTTGATTTTCCCGAACCGGTTGGACCGATTATACCGAGTGAAGTGTTCTTGGGGATAATCAGAGAAAAGCCGTCCAATACCAGCCGCACTGCAGCCGGATAACGGAAACTGACTTCTCGCAGAGTAATCACATCGCTCCAACGCAGGGGTTTCGCTGGAGCGAGGGTTTCGCTAATAATTTCTGGCGGGATTGACTTGTCAGTCTCGGCAGCAACAAATTCGTCGTACACTTCGTCCACCGCGTGGCGCAGCGCGCTGACCTGAGTCAGCTGACCGTAAAGCAACTGGAGCGAAGGCAGCAACCGATAACCAGCCAACGCCATGACACCAAGGTTCGGAAGGATATCGGAGAAATCGCGCCCTCTCATTGCGAGCAACAACACGGCCGCGACCAGACCACCGAAAGCGAGTGGTTCCACAAGATAGCGCGTGATGCCTGCGAGAACTGGAAGCCGAGCAGACACCTGTGCGACCACTACGGAATGCTTGGCGAACCGGGAAAGAAAATGTTCTTCGGCGCGATGCACTTTTACCGGTTTAATCCCGCCGAGCATCTGTTGCGCTTCCCGGAACAAGCCGGTGACAGATATTCTTAAATTTTCATCCACCTCTCGGCGCTTCCGCGCAAACAATCGAAAGGTGATCACGTAAAAGCCACCGAATACGATTGCCGCCGAAAGCGCGATGACCGGCTGGACCAAAAACAGCGTTGCCAATAGAAGCGCGGCAGTCAGCGCGCGTGCCACAGTGTCCAATAATGGGAGTAATACCCCGGTGGTGTAATTCGCCACGTCGCCAAGAATTTTCTTGAGGAGATCGCCGGAGTTGCGGTGAAGAAAATAGGTGTACGGTTGTGATGCCATCCGGCGCAGAAGTCTGACACGCAGCCAGTGAGCGAAGTTTTGGGTGTAACGAGTGCGAGCGTACTCGGCCACCGAATTAACTGCATTCGACGCAACGAGGCCAGTTATGGCAATGATGCCGGCTATCAAAAGCAGTTGCCGGTTTTCCATCGGCGGAAACAAATCGAGGAAGCGCATGCCGAAGTGAGATCGGCGGATGCGATCGGGATCGGCGGCAATTGCCAAAAATGGGAAAATCGATGTGATGCCGACGACTTGAAAAATGGCTTGAGCAAATGACAGCGAAAAAACCGCGGCGAGCTTCGCTCTGCCGTACGGCCGCGCCAGAAAGAGAACCCGACGAAGCAGATTGGAAACGTTATGAATAAACCGTGGCACGTTTCCGAATTACACGTTCAAGAAAAATGCGCGCATGAAATCCCGCTAGCTGTGGCCAAATATCTGCGGAAAAACTCCGGTGTCAAAGATTCGGGGTTCCGCGTTTGGTAGGGCGGGAAGTCCTCTGCCCGCCGCTTCGGCTCGGCGCGCACGGAGCGACGCGCCCTACCAAATACACCGGCAGATATTTCTGACTCGTGACCAAGACGAATGACTGCTGATCACCGATCTGAACTTTTACTGTTGACCTCCGATAACCGGCTCGCTTCTTCGTAGAGTTTTTTAATCTTCTCCGCCCCATCGCTATTATACCAGCCGTTGAAGAGCAGGATGTCGCCACGCCGGACGGCCGTTAGTAAAGCATCGTGATCCTCTGGCCGATCGCCGTCAGGCGCCATCAGCACACTAAACGCCTTCGGGTAAGCCAAGCGCGCGCCAACTGGCGTCGAGGTAATCCTGTGATGCATATAAGAATTTAGCGGAGCGGAGTACGCGAAGTAACGCATCGACTCGTTTTCGGGAATCAGCAGCACGTCGGGAGACGCGTCCGCGACCGCTTTAAAAACGTCCGGATCAAGCGAGCGAACAGCGGTCACGGTTGAATCCACATAGAAAAGTGTGCAACCCCAACGCTGCTTTGCATAAGCGATCTTTTCCCGAAGAACCTGGGCCGCGTGCTCGTCGTCGGCAGCTTGTTGCACCGGCTTGCCATCGACCATCGCGATTTGCTGCGGCCGAATGCAGACACCCACCTTTAGTCCGGCAGCGCGGAATTTCTCGAAGTATTCGTCAATCACACTTTTTGCGCCGTCACTTTTAAACTCCATCTCCGGAGCGAGCGTCGGAACAAGGCGCGGGTCACCGTAATAGCAGGAACCGGGAAACTCCTCGCCTTCCGGATCCCAGGTAATCATTCCCTGGGCACCAATATCCTTCAGCACCCGAACGCTATTATCCGCCAATTTAAGAAGCGCCGTTCGAAAAGCTGCTTTGCCTTTGTCATTGGTGACGTCGATCTCGCCGAAGTTCAGGATCCATCGACGCGGGTTGCTTGCCACGTTGATTTGCGGGCCGGCAAGGAAGATCGCACCGATGGGGCGCCGATCTTTCCAGCCTATCTGGAATGGATATTTCCTCGCGTATCGTTCCAGAACGTCGCCCGAGAGATCTTGGACGCGTGCACCTGCAGGCCCGAAGCGCAGCGAAACATTGAACGTTCTGCTAGCGCCCGGCTGGATGTCACGACAACTGATCAGGAACGGATATCGGGTTCTGGCCGGGAAATTCGTCGAATACGGCAGATTTACGGAACAATCCACATCATCACTGCAAAAATTGAGCGTCCCGGTTCCGTAATCCACCGGGATAATCGGCACAACAAACCGCGGATCGGCAGCTGAAGGAATCGAGGCCGGGCATTGGTCAAGGAGCCACTCGGGACCCTTGAAGCCGAATCCGAACATGCCTGCCTCAAGGGGGCCGCCGCGGGGAACGCTCGGAAAGGTCAATTCCATTAAACGAAGCGAGAATTCGTTAAGCGGTTCCGACCCAGTATTCGAAATCTCAATTTTCATCGTGATTCTATTTTCTTGTTTGCCGTAGCTGCATGAGACGCGGGCCCAGGGGTAGCTTAGATCGACTGTGTCGGTCTGTTTATTCGGCGTCGCGACTCGTGAGGAAGAACGAGGAAGAAGTGCGTCGAGGACAGCACGAAAAACAGATTTCTGCGGCTGCAACTCACCGTTTTCAGGCGAAACGAGAAGCGACTGTCCATTGAACGAGAGTGAATCGAGGCCATGGCTGCCCACGACGAAATCCAAGCCTTCCTTTGGCGCGGGCGGTTGGACACCTGCTGGACACGCGGGTGCGGAAATGCCCAGCGTAAAAAGCACTGAACAACCAGAAAGAAAAAATTTCAGCGCGTCAAAAGGCATGAGAAAGGACTACGGGACAACTCACTACAAGGCAACCCAGCGCGGCGAAGCCGCAATCAAAGATTTAAACCACGGATAACGCGGATATGGATAGGCCAGAATGCGTCCACGGCATCTTGCACGAAGTGCTTTAGGAGTGCGAGGCGTCATCGCATCGCTTTTCGATCAATAGCCTCCTCCCCAAAAAGCGACGTCAGGACGCGTGCGCACTCCAAAAGTCCCGCGACTGCGGGACTCAAGGCAAACTCAATTCTTTGTTCGGTTCTGTTTTTCTCCACGGCGTAGAGTGCCATTTTCTAGCTCTCTTCGCCCAAACAGTGTTACCTATGTCTTGAACCTTTTGTGTTACCTATGTCCTGAACCTGCACCAGAAGCTACCGGTCTGAGGTCTTTTGCCAGAATACGCCGACTCCGTCGATCTCCGAAAGCCGGGGAGAGGGAATTTTTCGGGCTGACAGGAAATCTCCGATTGCGTTCCTGCAACCGGACACGACGTGATAGTCATCTACAATCACGTAACCGCCGGGAGAGAGTTTGTCGTAGAGCGCATTCAAAGCGACGATAGTGGACTCGTACAAATCGCCATCCATTCGGAGCAGCGCGAGCCGTCGGATTTGCGCAGTCGGCAACGTATCCTTGAACCAGCCTTTCAGGAAGACGACTTGATCGTCGAGGAGACCATATTTCTCGAAATTACGCCGCACCGTCTCGAGAGGCACCGACAACTGTTCAAAAGTGTGAAACGTCGATTCTGCGTCGGCCGGATAGCGCTGCAAATCAGGTGGAGGCACGCCCTGAAACGAATCCGCAACCCACACACGGCGGTCGGTCACCTGGTAAGCGTTCAGCACCGCCCGCATCAAAATGCAGGCGCCGCCCCGCCACACGCCTGTTTCTATAAAGTCTCCTGGAATTTCATTTGCAATGACGGTTTCGGCCAGCATTCGCAGGTTCGCCAGGCGCTTTACTCCGATCATCGTGTGCGCCATCGACGGCCAGTCCCTGCCGACCTCGCGTGTGGCGGCGTCGTAGATTTCGGCGCCGGATGCCTTCAGCGGCTGGTCTTCGTAAATGATCCCCGTCAAGCAGGACTCTATCAAGGAGAGATAACAATCGCGAAGACGTCTAACTTCCCAGTCTGTCAGCTTTCGTTTGAACTTGGCTAACACACTTCTCAAACGTCTAAACGGCTGTTGAAAAACAAACTTTTCTCAACGTTTGGAGTTCCGCGTTTACCCGGCCTCCGAGGGAGAAACCGCCTAAAGATGAGACTCCAAACCGAGGGCCATCGTTTTTTCAACAGCTTCTCAGCGGCTGCCCTTTTCAAATATCCTTTCGGATTCCACGTAATACAATAGGCTTCCCTTGTCCGGTCCACAACGAATTCTGGATTCATTCCCACAAACGTCTCAATTGCTTCGTACGGTCCCGGCTTTGGACCGACATCGAGTCCGTGATGGCAGTTACTGTCCTCCACGATGAAGTATTTGCCGATGCCGATAAGCGGCGAATACGTTCGCAGGACGTCCAACGTGTTCTGGTATTCATGTGAACTGTCCTCGATGACCATCACTTCGTCGTTGCCATCGACGATACGCGCTACCGTCGGATACATTTCACATGCATCACCGGTAAGCAGCGTGATGCGCGGATGCGCCCGGACGCCGGGATACACGTCCGCATGCATGGTATCGATCCCGATGATCTTTCCTTTGCCCAGGGCATCGCAGGCGTGTGCCAGCGCCAGGGTGCTGCCGCCGCAGAGATTGCCGATTTCGATTATGAAAGCCGGCCGCGTCTCCCACAGGATTTCCTGATAGATCCAGAAATCCAGCGGGCTTTTCATAGTTGGGATGCCGTGGTAGCTCGACCCTTCCATGATTCGTTGCTGCAAAAGCGGCAGCACTCTCGACAACGGCCAATCCAGGCAATCCTCCATGTACGGCATTACAAGTGAGCCTCCTTCAAACCGAGCGCTAGCATACGCTGCCCACCGTCGATGCTGTCAATAGCTCTCGCGTCCATATCTGGATTCCTCCTCGGTTGGCACGAGCAATTCGATTTTCGAAAGGCGGAATTCACAGGGGCCGGACTCCGGGTAGAAGCGGAACTGGTCAATCGTTGCGTCCACCCATATCGTCAATGACCGATCGGCACGCACCTTGATTACAACGACTAGAACGTTCCACGCGGATTTCGATTTGAGTGCCAAAGACATCGCGGACGATAGTGTAAATCATTCGAAGCAAGGGCGCCTTTAGTGCTAATCAACCCGGGCCGGCGGCAACTTCTCGCCATATTTCCAAATCAACCATGGGAGTTCCACTGCGCGGGATAGTCGCGGGATGAAAATTCGCGGCTGGGCAAGCAACCTGCACAGCCATCCAAGATAAATCCGGTCCGCCCAATCGGGAATTGAAACCTGATCGCCCGTGAGGAATCCGAGCGCAGCGCCGATGCAATGGATCGCCGGTCGATACGACAGATTTTCGCGCAAGTAATATCCGAGCTTTTCCTGCGCGCCGCTGCCAATGGCAACGATCACATGCGCTGGACGATGTTGTTCAAAGAGCACAACAAGATTTCGATCTTCGACATCCGAACCGTACCGCGGCGCGACATAACAATTCTCCGTCTTGATTGAAAAACGTTCCCGGCACGACCAATCGAACAGTTTTTGTAGCGCGCCTTCACTCGGGAGCAACCAAAAAACTTCGGTACTCCCCTCGCCTTTCAGCTTTCTCAGCAGATGTTTCAAGTATTTGAGACCGGAAATGCGATGGACTTTCTGGCGTTGCAACAACCGCCACAGGACGACCATCAAACCGCTGTCAGCAATCGCCAGATCGGCCGCAAGCACGGCGCACCGGTAGCGTTCGTCCTCGCGCAGTCGCGCGAAACACGTGCCGGACGGCGCGACGAGAAATCCCCCATGGCGAAACATCGAGGCGACGGCTTCATCAACATCGCCGTTGAAAAAGGAAATGCCCAGAATCTGGGAGGTTGGAATCATTAATGAACATCGAACATCCAACATCGAAGGCTGAATATCGAACTTAATTACAGGGAGAATCCGGCAGCCGCGAGGCTGGTGGAATCTCAACTCGAAGCCGAGAAGAATTCGCCTCTCGACAAAGTTCGCTAGCTTCAATCCATGTTCACCGTTGTTCCGCAATTACGGTGAGTTTGCCGTATTCCCGAACCAATGGCGCAGCGCCGAAAGCCTGTGCCCAACGCATTTCCAAGAGAGGACGTATGGCAGCATTGGTTTCGATGACGAACACAGCGGCGCGGTCGCGGCTGGGTTCGTGCCTCGGGATTTCCTGTGGATAGACGCGATTGTGATACTCAAAAATCACATCAGAGACGGCCAGCGTCTCACGGCTCTCGAATAGCAATGGGTAAATATAAGAGACCGTCGTCCAGACGGACGTCACGTTGTGTTGACGCAGATAGTCTTCAACGCCTTCGATGTCCGCCGCCGGGACTCGTGTCATACAAATACTTCTTCCCTCGCCACACGAGGAAAGGTTTTCGATGTAATTTTTCTGTCCGACCATGATAATGACGACAATCCCGGTCAGCAAAATCGCGGTAAGCACGGCGATGCCGCCAAGGCGAAGAAGTGCCTTCGAAAAAGAAAAAGAACGTTCCAACATTCGCCCTGTCAGCACCGACAGAAAGAAACATCCGCCCAAGAAATAGCTGGGCACGCCGGTGGGCATCGTCAGATACGGAACAGGCATCGTCAGATACGGAACAAGAGAAGCCGCTGTTAGTAGGAGCATGTCGAAATCTCTTTTTTGCCGGCAATCCGCTAAATTGCCACGCAGCGCCTGCATTACTTTTGAGGGTGACTGTGCAAAAGGCCACATCGCCACAATCACCGCCAGAACGGCGATCGCGTAAAACACGTAGCCCGGATGCGGGCGTATCCGGATAGTACCAGAAAACGGTGTCTGGCCCAAAGAACTTCGGCATTTCATGCAGGAAAATTCGCTCGTACGTTGAAAGCTGAAAGAGCGATGAAAATTCGCCTCTCGGTCTTTCAATGATCAGATATTGCCAGTTGCTAAAGTGGTGCGTGAGGTTAAACGCGATGGCGGGCGCATAGCCCACCACGAGGCCGAGCAAGCCCGTCGCCGCATTATTTAGCGAAACCCTGCCGCGCAAGATCAGCAATAGCCACAATGCGACGACCAGCGGGATCGCCAACTCCAAGCACCAGATGCTTAGACCACACACGAGACTAAAGAAAAACAACGTCTTTCGTTTCGGACCCGAAGCTGATTCGATCGACACAAAAAGGATCGTCAAAAGTGGGATCGATAAGAAATACCAAGAATATCCCCTCACTTGGAAGTGCCACTTGAGAAGTGACGGAGTGAGTGCAAACACAATTGTGGCCAGAAGCGCTGTGCGTTCTCCATAAAGGGCCACGCACATTCGATAAAAAAGGAAAAGGCAAAGTAACGACAGTAGAACGATGCAACTCTTGAGAGAAATGACACTGACGCCGAACACTGCGAACGCAACGGCAGCCAGATAAGCTTCCCAGGCCGCACCTGCATTATACGGCTGGCCATACATGTAGAAAGGGAAATAGCGCCCTTCGAAAATGTGTTTGGCCATCAGGCCAATGACCGCTTCGTCGCTATGCACATGAGTTTGCGACGTCAGCAGAATCGTAAAGCGCACTGCCGCGACGATGATCAACAAACCGATGATCAACCTGTGACGGCGCATTAAGGTCTCTTTTCGATTCGCTGGCGCAGTAATGCAACAGCTCGTAGAAGAGTAGCGAGCGGAAACAGATTGCCAATATTACATCGGCATAGCGATTGCGCTGGCGGTGGTAGGGCGCGGTTTTTGAGCTACGAAGGGCTCTCACCCATCAGATGTCAGAGGTCGGAAAGTTGATCATGAGGGACCCGATCGGTTCGACAGCGAGAAAATAAACGCGAAACAGCTCGACATCCGGACGCGCCTTAGAATCAATTCGGGTCATGTTCGGTCGCGCGCGAACACGTCGCCCGGCGCACGAGATCGCATCGTAAACCGCGAACAAAACTTACAGCGCCGGCGCCGGGGCGCTAAGGGAAAACTTGAAGACCGTACCCCAATAGTGCGCGCCGCCCAGCGCGGTTGTGCCGTAGAAATTACCGTCGCTGGCTTGCACCAGCGCGGCAACTGGACTAGCCCCCTCGCCAGGAGAACCGCTAAGCGAGTAAAGCGTTGTTAAGCTGCCTGCCGGAGTGATCTTGAAGAGCGTGCCCAAATAGTGCGCCCCGCCCAGCGCGGTCGTGCCGTAGAAATTGCCATCACTCCTTTGCACCAGCCCGGCAACTGGATTAGCGCCCTCGCCGGGAGAGCCGCTAAACGAGTGCAGCATTGTGAAGCTTCCTAGCGCACTGATCTTGAAGGCCGTGCCCAGGTTCTGTGCCCCGCCTCGTACGGTTGTGCCGTAGAAATTTCCATCGCTGCCTCGCACGAGCTTGGCAGTTGGATTAGCGCCTTCGCCAGAAGAGCCGCTGAACGAGTGAAGCGTTACTACGATTCCAAAGGCGGTCCTGAAGACTGTGCCCATCGAGTGCGCTCCACCCAGCGCGGTCGTACCGAAGAAGCTGCCGTCACTTGCTTGCACCACCCCGCCCATTGGAACAGAACCGTCCCCAAGAAGGCCGCTGAACGAGTGCAGAATTGTAACGGCGCCGGCCGGTGTGATTCGAAACAGCGTTCCTTGATAGAACATGCCGCCCAGCGCGGTCGTGCCGTAAAAATTACCGTCACTGCCTTGCACCAGCCCGGCAACCGGGTTAGCGCCGTCGCTGGGAAAGCCGCTAAACGAGTGGAGCGTTGTTAAGTTCCCTGTCGCATCGATTTTGAAAACCGTGCCCTTATGGTTATCCCCGCCTAGAGCAGTCGTGCCGTAGAAATTACCATCGCTGCCCTGCACCAGCGCGGATTCCGCCAACTGCCCATCGCTTCCGTTGAACGAGTGCAAAACAGTCAGCACTTGCGCGCTGACGGTGATGGGGCCGACGGCGATTACCGCGGCCACGATTGCTGGTAGTACATTCCATTTCTTCAAGTCCATGTTTCCCTCCAATTTTCGTGCAACTCAACATTCACGTGACCGCTGGTGAGTGCAACACGAAAATCTCCGCCGCCGCGTAAAAAAGGACGCGGCTGCGTGGGTCGCTTCACGTGTGCGGGAATATTTTGTTCTAGTCCAACGCACTACTGTCATGTTGACGTTTCCAGCACGTTGGGCGTGATTTTTAGGTGCAGGGATGACCTGGGCTAGCATGGGTCGCCTCTCCCTTGGCAAGGGAGAGGGGGAGAGTGAGGGTTGCGTCACCGTGTCCAACGTGGCTGCTCGATAAATCCAACCCCTCACCTTCATCCTCTCCCCTTCTCCGAGGGGAGAGGCGACAAGAGCACCCTCGTGAACATCTCTGACTATTGACTAAATGAGCATGGGAAAGAGATGATCTGAGCTTTTCCGCGAAGCCTGTCCTGAGCGAAGTCGAAGGGCTCAGAATGACAGGCTCACCAAATGCAAAATCCGCGTTTAACGAATTCCATTGATCTTACCCTGCGGTTCTGGCAATCTCAGGCATGAAGCGACTATTGGTTGTAATCCTGATCATTGCGGCCGTGATTGCTTTGGGCTGGAACAAGCCTTTCAAAGATTGGACGGCGCAAGCGCACAGCAATATAACATCTGCGTTCAACAGCCTTGCGAAGTAACGGCGCTTTACGCGCTTTAACGAATTCCATTGATCTCACCCGGCCTTTCTGGCAATCTCAGACATGATGCGACTGTTGGCTGAACTCGTGATTATTGTGGCCCTGGTTTTTCTTGGCTGGAACACGCCTTTCAAAGATTGGACGGCGCAGGCGAAGACAAAAATAAATTCTACATTTGACAGCCTTGGCGGGTCGTTACAAAAAAACCAAGACCAATCCGTAAAGCGTTACTAGGTCGGCCGCCATTTCAATCGGAAGTCCGGCATCCTGTCGGACTCGGCTGGCAGGCTGCCAGCCTGCCGGGTGAAGCCAGAGGCTTCACTTCCTACTCGGTCACTTCTTCGAGCTGCTGACCGACTATCGTTCCGTCGAAATCTGACATAGGCGGGTGTACCCAGCAATACTGCGCGCTTCCACGACGAAATCGTGTCCGAGCTTTTCGATATATGTCTAGCGCCGACGGCGCTGTGCTCAGGTCAGCCTGGGGCAACGCCCCAGGGGCTAAGGTCAGACTGGGTTATTGCCTCGATTACCGATTTCCACACACGAGTGCAAACCCGTTAGAGATCACGATAAACTTCTGATCGGTGCTGAATTCGGTAAATGCGCACAATTTTATCGGCGTGATAGACCCAATAAAGAACCCGCCAATCACCTACCCGCAATTTGCACAGACCGGCCAGATCGTCAGGCATGCCAACGAGCCGTCGATGAACCATGACGGCCGCATTTTGTGCCAACCAGATTATTTTGCGCTCAACCGCGGAGCCAACCGCTGGGTCAAGTTCGCCCAGTTGAACGGTGGCCTTCTGCCCTACTTCGACTCGGTAGGCCATCGGACATGGCGCGGCTCCCACGCCTTGAACTCGCCGGCCAGATCTTGGCTACGCGCTTCACGTAACTCGGCGACGATCTGCGGGTTTTGCGCGGTTAACCAGTCTTCCAGTTCATCGAGCGTTTCAACGGATGAAAGCACCGACACAGGTATCTCCACAACGTCCTTCGGCACGTAAGAAGTATATGGATTCACGTTTTAAAAGCAAATCCCCATAAGCTGTAGTCTGTAGTTTTCGCCCGCCACGCCGTAGCCCCACTACTGCGGGACGAAGCCGGATGAGCTATCGACTATCAGCTTCTCCAGTCCAGTATCCAAATACCGAGTATCGTAGTCTGCCGAGGTATATGTTTAGCGCCAACGGCGCTCTGCTCAGGTCAGCCTGGGGCAACGCCCCAGGGGCTAAGGATGAAAAGGATCCCAGCGCTGAAAGCGCGTGTCATAAACGTGGTGAGTCGCGCCTTCAGCGCTCACCGATAATTTCAGATTTCCTGGGGCGATGCCCCAGGCTCGCACATGAAATCGCGCCTTTGGCGCTAAACACATTCTCAGCCGGAGACTGAACTACTCGGTCACTTCTTCAAGCTGCTGACCGACTATCGTTCCGTCGAAGCGATCGATGGCGATGTGAAGCCAATAGCGTCTTTCCCCTTCCACCACGAAATCGGACAGGCCCTTCGATTTCGCAGAGGTTGCCAGACGCATGAGAGAGCATACATTTACATCATGAGCCTTGCGGAGATTAAAAGCGCAGTGCGCGAGCTTTCACCAAAGGAACTCGCGGAATTGACTGCGTTTATCTCAGATCAGGACAACGCCGTATGGAGTGAGCAGATCGAGCAAGATGCAGCATCAGGTAAGCTGGACTTTCTGTTTCAAGAAGCTGACGACGAGCGACAAGCTGGCAAATTGCGGAACTGGCCAGAGGATAAGTGAAATCGACTTCGCTCACTCAACCACTTCCTCGAGCTGTGTATCTGTGTTTAGCGCCAAAGGCGCAACATTCACCGCCACCAGCCTGGGGCACCGCCCCAGGAGGCACAGCAAGAAAGCGCCAGCGCTGAAAGCGCGATTCACTTCCCAAACCAGTTTCTTTGGAACCAGCAGAGCATGCCCGAGATTGAATTGCACCTTCAGCGCTGTGTTTGGACTTCCATGAAGCCTGGGGCGACCGCCCCAGGCTTAGATTGAGCCGGCGCCTTTGGCGCTAAACACATACCTGCCGAAGGCAGCCTACTCAGTCACTTCTTCAAGCTGCTGACCGACTATCGTACCGTCGAAGCGATCGATGGCGACGTGAAGCCAATAGCGTTTTTCCCCTTCCACCACGAAGTCAGCAAGACCTGTGGCATTGGGTTTGTAGTGGCCCGTCTGCGCGACCACGTCGATCAGCAGACCCCATGTCCGCGTCTGTGTGACCTCGGAGAGCGCCCGCGCAAAGGTGTCTTTGCTGTCTTGGTCGGTCGTGCGGCAGGGAGATTGGGCCATCGTGCTCGCGATGTAGGCGATGTCAGCCCGGCTCATTGCAGGCTGGGCAGTTGTGGCGGTCACAACGGCGTTGGCCGCGTCCAGCGCCCGATTTGCATTGAGAATCTGAATGCCGCAATATGCCGTTTTGAGAATTGCGGCGAGAACGAGAGGCTGCCGCGTATTAAGACTGACGATTCCAGCGCGGACCGGGGCGCTATTGTAGGTGAAGAAATCAAGGAGAGCCGGGTCAGGGTTGTTGGTCGCATCGTATGCGTCCTTAAAATCGATGAGATATTTAGGTGTGGTGCTGCTGTTGCGATCGTTAGCGGCGTTAAGGATGCTGTAGGCCCAACCAAACTCTCCCACGCTACGGGTGGGCTGGTTGATGGAATTGGGGGAGTTGGGGAGTGGGTCGGGGGTAGGTGCTGATATGTACGTTGAATTCACATACTGCACAGTTGACCCAGTTTGCTCCCCTCCATACACCAGGCCGGCGCCTATTGGTATTGTGTGGTCGGTGGGGTCGAGGACGCAGGTTGGCGTGGGCGTAGCTGTAGGTGTCGCTATGGGTGTCGGTGTAGGTGTTGGGGTGGGCGTGGCGCGGGTATAGTAGAGTCCAGTAAGCAGGGGCTGGGTGTTGGTTGAGTTCGGTTCCGCATCATACTGATCAATCAAAGCGGCCCCGATCCCAAGCGTAAAGGGCATGTCTGTCGAGTCAGGGGTGGTAACACCGAAAAGCGCATAATTTATATACTGAAAGAAATCCAAGGCGGTGAGGTCGCTGGGAAACGCAGGAATCGCCGACAAGGGTGCGTGGTTAGAGAGGTCCTGATTGCCCACGTATTTCCAACGAAGCTGGTTATCACACGGGTCCGGGGTCGGAGGCGTTGGCACTACCGTCGGCGTGGGGGTGACCAACTCCAACCCAAAATAGGTTCGGACAGGGTCCGGTGGGGGTGTTGGAGTGGGGGCCTTAACCCAGTTCAGGTTACCAAGATAGAATCTTTGCGGCAATACAACCCTGTCAAAGGGCCAACCGTTGGGAACACCGGCTGGGGTCAGTGGTAAGCTTGGTTTGTTTTTCTCCAGCGAGAAGGTGCCCAAAAATTGCAGTGCGTTAATGCATATGCCGGTGTTGGTTTGACAGTCGAAATTGAGGCTCTTGAACAAATTGATTAGCTCAGCACGAGTCATGAACGCTTGATCTGTTCGGAACGATGAGCCCGATGGGGTAAAGACGGGATTAACGGCTCCAAAGTCTCTGCCTGAGGTGCCGAACCCAAGCTTGGGTTGGCCAACAGGGCTGCCAAGGACGTAAGCGATAAAGTTTGAAATCGCATTCTGATCCCAGGAAAAGCTTCCAAGCGTTCCTGAGATCGTTCCTGGGGGCGTGGCTTGTCCCGTAGCATAATTCCTGAATCCTATGATCTGGTTGAATGGATTCGGAACCGCAGGGCCCACGGGCGTGCCAAGAGCGGTCAGATTAAATGCACCTGGAACTTGTTTGTTCCTTGCGATCTCAGGGTCGAGAGCTGGCCAAGGAGTTGAGGGTGTGGGATATCCCACGATATTCATGTTGAGCAAACCACCCTCGTCATAAACGGCATAGGCATAACGGCCAATCGCATAATTAGTATTAGTTGGATCGGCCAGCGTGGCATCCCACGATGCAAAGGGAGTTGGGCCGGCGCGCGTTACGATCACCCAGTCCGGGGCCACTGCGTCAAAAGCCGGGATAGGTGAAGAGTCACTGGTGGTGGGACTCCCTTTCGGAATCAGATAGTGGCTGTTCCAGCGGGTGCTGGTAATGTAGCGACCGTTGGCGGAAGCATCGGCCCTGGAGTTGACAGCCGACGCCCGGCTCGCTACCGCTGGGGAGGGAATCGTATCCGAGCGGACGCTCCGCCGAATAAGATTTAGCATAGCTGGCGAGGGTCCAGGGATTGGACTGTACACTGGAACCATCTTTGTTGCGTCCGTCGGCACGTAGATGGTGGTGCCGCTTACAGGTGTCGCCGTGGAGCCATTAGCGATTTCCTGCTTAAAATCGCCGACGACAATATCCAACGCGCTGCGGGCGAGAAGATCGGCCGAGATGTCGTTATAGCTCGATTGGGCCAGTTGCCTGTCGGTGGTCGTGCGGGTGAAGTAAGCCAGGGCCAAGCCTGTCACAAGCACTACGAATGCAAGGACAATAATAAGGGCAGCGGCGTTGTTAGGCGATCGGCTGAGCAAATGAGGGGCGCGCATTATTTTGGCCTCACTGATTCAGATAAAAATAGCGTTCGTACACCCGAATACCGGAAATTACCTGCGCTGGCAAGCCAAGTCCGTTTGGATAAATGTTCGCATCAAGAGCCGCACGCCATTGCGCCAACAGCTGGCCCGGAACCATTCCCGCAGCGTAATCAACCAGCACGGGCGCCTGACCGTCAGCCCCGTTGAGTCTCGCGAGCTGCGCATCGGTGACGAGCACTTTGCTTTTAGGGTCAATGACCGCGATGTCCGCGATGATCGCTGCAACATCGCGCATACCGCTGACGTTCGTATGCCCAGGGGGAATCCTCGTGTCCCACGGCGTGTCACTGAAGATTGGGGGGTTAGGCGTTGGAGTCGGCGTTGGAGCGCCCACCTGAGCGGTCTGTCCCTTTAGTAAGTAATAATACTCGAACCGAAAAACCTGTGGGCCGATTACTTCATAGCTCGAGTCTGTCGCAATGGAACTAACTGCTGAAGGCCAGTTCGCAGGTTGGAGTCCACCACCAATGGTCTGCGGTAAAAACACGACCGGCGTCAAACCGGTGGAAACTCCATTCCAAGCGAGACCCTTGCCCATCCGCTCCAGTTTATTGTAGGAAGAACTATTGGGATCTGAATTGACTCGATAGGCGACAAGCGAGACAGGGCTAGCGCCAATAGGTGAAGCCGTGGGCGTTGCCGTGGGCGTCGGGTAATAGCCAGGCACTGTACTGTAGAATGCCGCTTGGTCATTCCCAGTCCATCCGTCTTGGTCATGAGCGCCGCAGACTCCGCAGTCACTCGCAGCGCCTGATAACGACTTCAGATAATAATCAACGTCTGGTCTCTTGACCATCTGCGCGAAATCAATGGCCATCCGATCAAGGAGCTGTCGGGCCTGCGAATCCGCATCCATCTGCTTGTGTCCAAGGATCGTGATAGTCGCGGCGCTGTTAAGGAGCTGTGTGAAAAGGAAAACCAGTAACACGAGCACGCCCATAGTGACCGAGAGTTCGACCAACGTGAACGCAGCCCTGTAGCCACGGCTCTGCGAGCCATTCTTGCAGTTTTGTTTCCGGTGAGTGACGGCCCATAGGGCCGTGGCTACAGCGGCTACGGCTTTGTAACGTCCTTCAGGCATTTGATGAGACGCTTCCAAATTTTCGCATAATGTTGATCCCCTAATTACGATCGAACGCGGCCATTGCTTCCACAGAGCCACTGGGCGTCGTTGCACAGGGGTCGGCCGGTGCCGGCCAGGTCACGTTCAAATCAGCAAAGATGGCACCTGCCGTAGCTATGGCAGTTGAGTTCTTAACGTGCGTGAAAGTCACACGGTAACGACCACTGGTAGCGGTAGTGACTTGTCCCGCAGTGTCAAGGTAGAGGGTCTGGGTTTGGCTGTTCCAGCAGCTAGCACATCGCTGACATGCGCTATCCACTCCTGTCGTAGGGTCGGTGGGAATATTGATGCCAAATTCGACCGATGTCGTAATCGTTTTCGGTGTCGCTCGCACATCAGCGACAACCGCAGCCATAATATTCGTTGCTCTTGTTTGCGAGGTAGCATTACGATTTGTTTGGACGCCAATGGGCATTAGACCGAAAACGGCAAGCAAACAAAATGCGGCGACGCCCAGGGCGAGAGTTACCTCGACAAGCGAAAACGCGTGGACCCGTCGCAGGCCGAATATCATTTCCTGTAAATTTTAACGTTTCCGCCGATTCCGGTAAACTGAATAGCAACAAAATTTGTGCTGTTCGCATCAATAGTTGTGCCATGCGTTGGTTGAACTCCTATTTCGGAGACCGGCGCCATGGTGTAGTTGCTGTTGTCGATTACACCTTCGCCACGGGGACTGAACTGGATTATTTGAACAAATTTATACTGCGCCTGCGCGTCTGAGGTAAATAGAGGGTAATGAAATTTTAGAGAGGGATTTGGCGGAGCAGGATTTGGGCCGGTAGTAGTATCGCCTATCTGCGAGTCAGTGGACGCGACAGCAGGTCGCGTGTCGAAAGTGTCGGGAGGCGGCGTGGCCGTTGCCGCGGTAAATGTCTTTAGATGCACATTATCGACTTTCGTAAGCTTGCCAACCTGAATCAGCGTCGGTGGACTTGGCGTTGGCGTTGCGTCGAGCACCACAGGATCATTCTGAGAATTGTTGGCCAGGTTGCCCGAGTAGGGCATGGTTCCGTTAGTTGATGCGACGATCGACATGACGATGCGCCCAATGCCAGGGGTAGCTACTGGGCTCGCGGGTGGCGGCGCAGGCTCCTCAAAAAATCCGACCCAGGTGTACGTATTATTCGCCTTCGCGTAGGTGCGCGCGGTGTCGAGCACGCCTTGGATCGTGTATGCGGAGCTGGTGACGTCGGTCCCGCCTTTGATGTATGTGAATGCCGGAGCGATCAGCACCAGCAGCACGCCGATAATGCCGATGCAGACGAGCAATTCGATCAACGTAAAAGCGCTGGCGCGCTCACGTTGCGTTGCTCGAATCGATGCCATCCGCGTAATCCGTGGTCTTCCATATCGTGACCGAGGGCGAGTGATCGGAGATCGGTAATCGGCCGAGCACGCGTGCGCACGCTGCGCGTTTACACCCACCCGGCCGGTAATGCTGGGGGAAACCATCGAGGGGGCATACTATAGCCAGAATCCCCCAGGTGACAAGTTCTGATTTAGGAGAGATTTTCGACGGGCTACACCACTAATTTACACGAATAGACACGAATCTCGTTCTCATTCTACGATACGAGCGCGCTCAATGGTTCTCCCGCAGGCGTGTCGCCCCAAATCGCTTTCGCCCGGGTGAGAAAATCAGGCTCCGGCGTAGTACAAAGGCCGATCAGCTACTCCGAAACTTCTTCAAGCTGCGCGCCGAGTATTCACCGCGTAGTCCCCCGTAGCGAAGGCGAAGCCGAATCGGTAGTCGGCGGTACCGCCTGCCAGGGCGTAGGTAAGGCGGAGGCGGATCAGCTGCCGCTATCAACTATCAGCCATCCGAGAGCGAAATTTTCACGCCCTTGGGGATGGAGGAACTTTCGATGCGAGAAACCTATCAGAGAACAGTCCTGAGTTCTTCAACGCTAATTTGTGCTTGCCGCAGAATGCTCTGCAAAGTCTTTGGCGCAAGGACGCGATGCGCAGGCACGGTGACCCGGAGCGAACCTCGCATAAGACGAATATGTGAACCTTCCTGTCTTTCCTCAATAAACCCCAAACGCTTAAGCGCCTGAACGACCCGTTGACCAGATAAATCGCGTGGCAGCTTCACACCAGCTGCAATACGGGATCGCTCTCAAAATGCAGGCTCACCTCGTGCGGTGCGGACCGACCTGCGAAATGACAGCGAACAGATTCTTTGATCGCCTCAGCGAGCTCCGTTAGATTCTTAGCTTGCGTTGTAATTCCCCCACCCTCGGGGTCATCCCATGAGGCGACCAATACGCCCGCTTCTAGATCACGTTCGATCTTAAAGGCCAGAGGATCCATTGGAATGCGAGGTACAGCTTGCACAGCATAACTGATCGGAAATGACGGTCAATCAACTATCAACCATCGACACCAACTACTCCGAAACTTCCTCAAGCTGCGCGCCGAGCACATCTACAGTCCGGTCGATGTTGAGGTCCCGACCCAGCGCGATGTGAAGCCAATAGCGCTTTTCGCCTTGCACGATAAATTTCGCGAAGTCGGTCTCGCCCGGCGCGCACTTTCCCGTTTGCGCAATCAGGTCAATCATCAGATTCCAAGTCCGCGCCTGTCCCATTTCAGCCAGCGAGCGTGCAATCGCTTCTTTCTGTTCCTTCGTCCAAGCGGTATTCGCACCAACTCTGACCAGTCGAGCGACATCTGCGCGGTTTAACACGGCGCGCAACTTCGTTTCGTCAACGATCCGTTGCGCCGCTGCTGTGGCTTCACTGGCGGAGATCACGCCTGATGATGAAGGGACCGCGATCGTGTCGTTCTTAAGGACAGCTTTCAAAGCTGCCGCGATGACGGGAACGTTTCGAGTGTTGAGATTGAGGATGCCAGCACGCGGAAAGGTGTGCAGGATGGGATTGTATGTAAAAAAATCGAGGACGGTTTTGTCGTTACTCGTTTCGGTAACAAAATTCAGCGGTTGAAAACCATTCGCGGTATCAAGCCCGTAACCGAACTCTCCGGCGTTGCTGAATGGATGATTGAGCACTATTGGCGCGGTCGAAGCCCTCGGTTTCGTCTGTCCCGTGTTTGGGTCGATTATCCAAGCGTAAGGGTCCTTATCGACCTCGTAACCAGTGCTACTGGGATTGTTCTCATTCTCCCAGCCAAGCACGAATCCTCCGCCGTGTTCAATGATGGTGGTGTGGCTGCCCGTCGTTGGATCGCGTTCATTTGTATCGCCCGAGTCGTCGTATTGATCTATTAATGAGGCTGCAATAGAGAGGGTCCGTGCAATGCGGCCCAAGCTGGTGTCGTTGGAGACGGCATCCCAGCCGGGATTGGCTACGTTCAAGGCGTAGTGCAGAGTTTTCATAAACTCAAGCCGACCTCTCAATGGCGGGATGTAAGCCAGCGGGTTGTTGTTAGGCTCGGAGGGCTGTTGCTCGCCCACGTACTGCCACCGGCCCCAATAGGCAAGTTGGCTCTTGTCTGTGCCGGTGCCGTTAACCCATACCAGGCCAAACATACCGAGAATGTCGCGGATGCTGCCTTTGTATCGGCCTCGGCCTCTCCAACCGGCGCCGTTCCCGTCGCCGTTGCCGCGTCCTCGCGTTGTCACAGCATCAGGCGGCGCCGGCTTTACCAGACCGACAGCGTTCATAGGAAATCTATCAGGCAATCTGCTGTTAAGGCTCCTCCAATCGGGCGCAGGCCGATTACGTTCTCGGGAAAAAGTTCCCATGTATTGCAGTAACTCCTGGCTGAAACCGATGCTACCTTGCAGTCGCAACAACTCTTTACGAGTCATGAAGGCCTGGTCAGTTCGGCTATAGGAAGGAAAGTCGCTCGGGACGGAAGTAAATGGGTATATCGATGGGTCGGAATAGGGAGCGTCGCCGAAATCCAGCAGATAGCTGCCCCATGCATCTTGTTGAGTGTTGGGGTCCAACTGGAAACTAAACCTTCTGAAACTCGTTGCTGTCTGTTTCGTCGTGCCATAATTGCGCCAACCGACTATCTTATTCATCTGAGAAGAGGTCGGCGCCGCGGGGAGGCCGCCAAGGTCTGCGAAAGCGACGGTTCCCTTTCGCCCAACATTCACCTGCCAGGGTGTTGGTGTCGGTTCCGGGTTACTAGCGCTGCTGCCCGCCCAGGTGGGAAAGCCTGCAAGATTCATATCGAGCAGACCGCCCTCGTCGTAAACCGCGAAAGCATAGCGTCCAACTACATCGCTGGGCAGAGGTGTAGGATTCGGTCCCTGAAGAGTTACCAACACCCAATCGGGTGGTGTGAAACTGCCGGCAGTTGGGATTAGGTAATGGCTATTCCAACGAGGCCGTGTTATTTCACCCCGCTTCGGATTTGCCGCGTCAACTGGCCCAGAGCTGACAGCGGAAGCGAAACTTGGAACACCAGGCGGTGATATGGGGTCATTGCGCACACTGCGACGGATTAAATTTGGAATGGATGCGTCGTCGCCTGAGCGTTGTGGTTGAACATTGGCTTGTGTGACGGTCGCCCCGGCGACGGTAATTTCCCGCTTAAGACTGCTGACGATGACATCCAGCGCGCTACGGGCAAGCAGGTCCGCACTGGCATCGTGAAAGCTCGCGTGGGCAAGTTGTCGATCGATAGCGGTATGCGAGAAATAAGCCAGCGCCAGACCAGTTAAAAGCGCCATAAATGCGAGAACGATTATCAGAGCAGCGGCTTGGTTCGGAGTTCCGCCTTTAGGCGGTTTTCGATCAGAGCCGCGTAAACGCGGAACTCCAAGCGTCGAAGAAATGTCATTCCGAGCGGAGTCGAGGAATCCCGTAGCCCAGCTCCTAGATAGTTTCACGGGATGTCTCGACTTCGCTCGACATGACAGGACTCTCGAACAGCTCCAGCGAGTATTCATAAGCTTGCAGGCGAAAGGTAAAAACAGCGTTCGTAAAGGCGAACACTTGAAAGCGCTGGGCGCGGCAAGGTTCTATTTTCGTCCAGAACAGTTCGCCAGCCTGCAAGCAAACCTCCAGGCGTCTGTCCGCTGTGATCCGCCAAGTCTTCTGCAAGTCCTGTAACATCCGAATTGCTGAGGAGCACTCTGCTCTTGGGATCGATCACAGCGATGTTCACTATGATTGCAGACACATCTTGCATTCCACGCACGCTCGAGGTCGCGTACCACGGAGTCGCGGACAAATCTCCGTTTTTCAGCAGGTAATAATATTCAAACCGAAAAACATCCGGGCCCATGATGTCAAACGGACTATTAGTCGCATTTGCCCAGGGGTTCAGCGGCGCCCAGAAAATAACCGATGCTGGCCGGCCATCCGACCGCGTGTCGCTCGTAGCGCCGTTCCAAACCAAGCCTTCACCCAATCGCTCCAGCCTGTTGGAAAATGTGGTGCCGCTCACATTGATCCGATATCCGATAATCGAGACAGGACTCTCTTGTGCGCCGGTTAAAGCCGACCAACCTGGGACCGTGCTGTAGAACGCTATTTGATCATTCCCCCTTTGCCGGGTACAGAGCCTGCAATCAGTCGCGGTGGTAGAAGCTTTAAGGTGGTAATCGACGTCGGATCTCCTGACCATCTGCGCGAAGTCGATAGCCATTCGGTCGAACAGTTCACGGGCCTGTGCGTGGCCCAAAATGTACGGTGGACCGGTTGGTTGATATCTTGCCATTTTGGAGTTCGGATGCGCAGTGGGACTCCACGATCCAAAATCAAGCGGGACAAAATGTAAATTCTCATAGGTCTGTAATTTCCCGACCGCGACGAGATGAGCGCCATTGGCATAATTAGCTGTCCAGTCGCTGCCCTGATCGGTCGTAGCGTATTGATATTGCGAAGTGCCGTCTTTCGACGCAACCACCGCTACCGCCACTCTGCCGTAAGGTGTATCGCCTGAGGTAATCTGCGGACTGACCGAGGGATCAACCGAAGAATCCACCTCGGCAACACCGACAAAGACATAGGTGTGGTTTGCCTTTGCGTACGCTCGCGCGTTCTCGAGTGCTCCCTTGACTCCATAAATGGCGCTGGCAACGTCGGTCCCGCTTGTCATTGTCGTAAACGCGGGACCGATTAACACCACCAGAATGCCAATGATGCCGATGACGATGACCAATTCCAGGAGCGTAAACCCCCGAACGCTTTCGGTGCCACGCTCTGCGGAGATCACCGTCCGAAGATCAGATGTCCGACAGAGTGCACGCGACGTCTCTGCGTCATGCGGTTTCACGCGTTCTGACTTCTGACATGTGATGTCTGACATCTTTCGACGGGGAGCCGCGTTATACCAAGAACCAGATTCGCGTGGCAAGCGTTCGGTTTTGAAAAAACGTTCGGAAATCCGGTGTCCAATCTGGTCACTGTAAAAGACGAAAAAAAGCTAAAGAAAAGACTTCACAAAAGCCTAGGCGCACACTATAAATGCGGCCATGAACACCCAATGCCGCTTTATTTCAGTCGTCGCGCCGATTGCACTCGCCCTGGCGAGTTGGCTTCCAGGCGGGGGCGCTGCCGCTGAGCTCGAAGAGGCGCAGGTCACGCAAGTCGTGCAGGACGTGAAAGTGGTGCCGTCAAATGCCGCGGCCCGTCCGGCCGCGGTTAACGAGACTGTTCGCAAGGGTAACGCGGTGCAAACTGGTTCTCAGTCCCGAAGCGAGCTGACGTTTAAGGATCAAACGATCACCCGTTTGGGTGAGAAAACTACTTTTAACGTGGGAGGAGAGGGACGAAGCATCGAGATGGGCAGCGGGCAATTTTTGCTTTACGTGCCAAAGAAAGCCGGCGGCGCAAAAATAAAGATGGGCGCCGTAACAGCGGCAATCACAGGCACAACTGTTCTGGGAAACGTCTCCCCCAGTGGGATCGTCGAATTTACTGTGCTTGAAGGAGGCGCGTGTATCAGTGCGGGTCAGATGGGCCAGTCTATATTCGTGCCGGCAGGTTCAATGGTTGTTTACGATCCGGTCTCCATGAGTTTGGGAAACCCGTTTGAGGTTGATCTTCAACAGCAGCTCACTTCTCCTCTTGTCACGGGCTTTAGCCAATTGCCCAGCGCGCCACTAATTGAGGAGGCAATTCAAAATCAACATCGAGTTGCGTCTCCGAATGGCGATTTGGATCGTGCGGTTAGGGCAACGGGAGCGGCCAGCATCGGCTCCGCCACGCCCGAGCAATTTATGCAAGCGTTCAACTCGCTGGTGGCTCGTTCCAATCCGCACGAGCTTAGCGGCCTTGTTGCCGAAGCGGTGCACGCCCGGCCTGATCTCGCCGCCAGGATAACAGTTGCAGCGGTGACGGGGATGCGGCCACTGGGAATGGGAGGCTACGCGAAAGGCTACGCGAAAGAATTCAAAGGCAAGGAAATTTCTTGCGACGAGGTCCAAAGCGTTGTCAATGCGGCGATCGCTGCGGATCCGTGGGCGGCCGAGGAAATTTATAACGCCGTGCTGACAGCGGCGCCGATGCTGGCCGATTGCCTTCACCCCTGCCCGCCGTTCAATCGCCCGGTGCAGCCGTACATAATCACGCCGCTCACTCCACAAGTTTCTCCTCCGCCGGTTTCGCCGGAGCAACCGCCGAGAGGCGGCGGCGGCTAGAAGCGGACCAGACGCAAAGATCGCCTTCACAAGTTTCTCGCAAATCGCCGTTTCGTTGAACCGATTCGCCCGAGACTAAGCCCTGCTCGGTAACATCTCTGACTAGCTCGGACCGCTAGGTCCTGACGATTTCTACGAGATTGCAGCCGACACGGCTGCCGCTACAGTTGCGCCTTATGCCGTATAAAGATGTTGCTCCACCGGCAGGTGAGAAGATTACCAGGACCGACCGGTTGAATGTGCCGAATCAACCGATCATTCCATTTATCCGCGGAGACGGGACCGGGCCGGATATTGGGGCGGCAAGTGTCCGTGTGTTCGATGCTGCGGTTGAAAAAGCGTACGCCGGGAAAAAGAAAATCGCGTGGTTTGAGGTGTTCGCCGGCCAGACAGCGAAGGACAAATTCGATGAATGGCTGCCGGACGACACGGTGCAAGCGTTCCGCGAGTATCTGATCGGAATCAAAGGTCCGCTGACTACACCTGTGGGCGGCGGCATTCGCTCGCTGAATGTTGCGCTGCGGCAGCTGTTGGATCTTTTCGTTTGTTTGCGGCCAGTGCAGTACTTCAAAGGCGTCCCCTCGCCCGTCAAGCATCCGGAGAAAGTGAACATGGTGATCTTCCGGGAAAACACGGAAGACATTTATGCCGGCATCGAGTACGCGGCGGGCACGCCTGAGGCGCAAAAGATCCTCGATTTTCTGCAAAAGGAATTTCCGAAGCAATTCGACAAAATCCGTTTCGGAACAAAACAGAAAGCAACGGACTTTTGGAAAATGGTCGGCGCGCCGGAGAGCGACGAGGTTTGCGTGGGAATCGGGATCAAGCCGGTCAGCCGCTCGGGCAGTGTGCGCCTCATTCACAGCGCGATTTCCTATGCGATCCAGAGCCAGCGCAAGAGCGTGACGCTGGTGCACAAGGGTAACATTATGAAATTTACCGAGGGCGCGTTTCGCGATTGGGGCTTTGAAATCGCAAAGAAATATTTTGGCGCTGAGGAATTCGATGGCGGTCCGTGGTGCAAAATTCCCATGGGCAAACCGGGCTCAGGAATTGTGATCAAAGACGCGATTGCCGATATCACCCTTCAGCAAGTGCTGACGCGGCCGGAAGATTTCGACGTGATTGCGACGCTCAATCTAAATGGCGATTACTTGAGCGATGCGCTGGCCGCGCAAGTGGGCGGCATTGGCATCGCGCCTGGCGGTAACATCAATTACATCACCGGCCACGCAGTCTTCGAAGCGACTCATGGCACCGCGCCGAAATACGCCAATCAAGACAAGGTGAATCCCGGCTCAGTGATTCTTTCAGGTGAAATGATGTTCCGTTACATGGGCTGGACGGAAGCTGCCGATCTGATTCTCAAAGGACTCAGCGGTGCGATCGCGAGCAAACGTGTCACGTACGATTTCGCGCGTTTGATGGAAGGCGCGACCGAAATCAAGTGCTCGCAGTTTGGCGATAATGTGATCGAGCATATGTGAGGTCATTGACCTCTGCCACTGATTGCGATTAGCTGCATCGTGGCTTCTTCGTCGCTCTGGCAGCGGTTCCACCGATATTTTTTGTACTATCGCGATCTCGATTTTTCGCTCGACATCAGCCGGATGAAATTTCCGGAGGATTTTTTCGACAAAACGCAGCCGAAAATCGAGAAGGCGTTTGCCGCAATGCAGCAACTGGAAGCGGGAGCAATCGCGAATCCCACCGAAAAGTGGATGGTTGGTCATTATTGGCTCCGCAATCCGACGCTTGCGCCGACTGTGGAAATTCGAAAAGAAATTGAAGACACCATCAAGCGCGTCAAAAAATTCGCCGAAGAGGTTCATGCCGGAAAAATCACGGCTGAAAAAGGAAAACGCTTCAGGCACGTGCTGCTGATTGGGATCGGCGGCTCGGCGTTGGGGCCACAATTTGTGGCAGACGCGCTCGGGTCATCGCATGATCCCATGGACATCTTTTTCTTCGATAATACCGACCCGGACGGATTCGATCGTGTTTTCGACAGGATGAATGATCTGCTCTCCGAAACGCTCGTCGTTGTGGTTTCCAAATCCGGCGGGACAAAGGAAACACGAAATGGAATGCTCGAGGCGGAAACAACGTTCGCAGCGAACGGACTTCAATTCGTCAGGCACGCCGTCGCCGTGACTGGAATCGGGAGCGATCTCGATCGATATGCCGAAAAGAACGGGTGGCTCGCTCGATTCCCGATGCACGATTGGGTTGGTGGGCGCACTTCAGTGATGAGCGCGGTTGGGCTTCTCCCGATGGCGTTGAAAGGCTTCGATATCGACAATTTTCTCTCCGGCGCGGCAGCCATGGACGAGCGGACCCGCGCACGTGATGTCGCACAAAACGCAGCAATGCTGTTGGCGCTCATGTGGTACTACGCCGGCAATGGCAAAGGCGACAAAGATATGGTGATCATTCCGTACAAGGACCGGCTGGCCTTGTTCGCGAAGTATTTGCAGCAACTCGTGATGGAATCGTTAGGCAAAGAAAAAGACCTCGACGGCAAGACTGTGCATCAGGGGATTGCTGTCTATGGCAATAAAGGCTCGACCGATCAACACGCTTATGTTCAGCAGTTGCGCGACGGCGTCTTAAATTTTTTCCTAACCTTTATCGAAGTGCACAAAGATCGGCGCGGTAAGCGGTTTGAAGTCGAGGACGGCATCACAAGCGGCGATTATCTTCAGGGTTTTTTGCGCGGCACGAGAAGCGCGCTCTACGAGAGCGGGCGTGAATCAATCACGATTAGCATTTCCGAAGTGAACGCCTTTAACCTCGGAGCGTTGATTGCGCTTTATGAACGTGCAGTGGGCTTTTATGGCTCGCTGGTTAACATCAACGCCTACGATCAACCCGGCGTTGAGGCTGGAAAAAAAGCTGCGACAAGACTGTTGCAGCTTCAAAAACAGATAATCGCAAAATTGATCGTCGGGCGGGGTCAAACCGCCGAAGAAATTGCGCGCTCCATCGACGCAGACCCGGAAGACGTGTTTCATGTGCTGCGGCATTTGGCGAGCAACGATCCCCAAATCAAGCTCGCACCCGGCGAGGAGCCATCGGAAGACCGGTTTTCACTCGCAGAGTAGGATGCTGCGGCAAATCTCATTAACACTGAGCCGTAAGAAAACCGCTAAAGCGGTTCTATACATCCGATGCACCAAGTCACCCCGCTGAAGCGGTGTGTTAATGACAGCGCGGCGGTTGACTCAAATCTTTCCGCGAGTTGAGGCGCGTCCGAAAACTTGTAACTGTTCAGCCATACCTGACTAGAGTATGGCGAAGCCCTCTTCAGATGCTCGAAGTGATTCTGTAAACGTTCCATGGAGCGACGCAATCCGTTTTGTCCAGCAACTCAGTCACGATCTGCGCAACGATTTAAACGCGATCGGACTGCAATCCGCTTACATCGCCGAACTGGAAAAGAACGAAGAAGTTCAGGGTGAGATCAAACGTCTGCGTGAAATGGTCTCGCGTCTGGCCTCGACCTTACAACGGCTTTCCAGAGACGTCGGGGAGGTTAAACCCACCCTGATTTCTTACCGGGCTACCGATTTTATGGAAGACTTGCGCAGGAAGATCGAAGCCGATTTTCCAAAGCAAAACACCGAAATCACCTGGGAGATTCAGCCTGGCACCGCGATGTTGAACGTTGATCCACAACTTTTGCAGGAAGTATTTACCGAGCTTTTCGCAAATGCGTTTCGGCACGATCGTGGCAAAGGCCCGCTGCTGGCGAAAGCCAAAATCGACAACAACCAGTTCCTCTTCACTCTCCATGAACCAAAGGATCGTTTTGACTTACCTACGCAAAATTGGGGGCGCGAACCGATTCGCAAAATCAGTCTACGCCACTATGGTCTTGGTCTGAATCGCGTCCGCGTTATTGTAGAGGCCCACGGCAGCGAACTGCATGCTCAATATGATCCGAACGTTTCGGCGCTCATCACGACGCTTACGCTTCCCGTGGCAGCCGAGGCCTCCGATCAAGCTTGAAACGTCGATCATTTCTCAACGTTTAAGCAACTGGAGCCCACTGATCGTGCGTAGTACGAGCAGCGCAATTGAATGAAAACAGAAAATCACCGTGTCTTGATCATCGATGACGAGCGGCCTGTACTGATGACGCTCGAGGCGCTGCTGAAGCGGCATGGTTATCAAGTGGAGACCGCGCCGACTGCCGGACAAGGACTCAAGGTGCTGAAATCAAAATCGCCGACCCTCGTATTGCTCGATCTTCGACTGCCGGATGCCGACGGATTAGAGATGCTGGATCGGATCAAGACCGAGTTGCCCGAAGTACAGGTGATCATTCTGACTGCGCACGACTCATTGCACAATGCCATCGAGTCGATCAAACGCGGCGCCTACCATTTCATTAGCAAGCCGTACGCGCCCGAAGAACTGCTCAGCCTGGTGGAGAAGGCATTCGAAAAACGGTTCCTCTTGCGGGAAGCCGAAGAACTCCGGGAAAAAACAGAGCAACTCGAAAAGCGTCTCGAGATCGCGGAGGCGCGGCCCACGCCGATTTTCAAGAGCAAACCGATGCAGGAGATCGAGGAATTGATTGATGCGATGGCGCCCTCGGATGCCAACGTTCTGATCGTGGGCGAAAGCGGTGTGGGCAAGGAAGTGATCGCCAACGCGATTCACGCCCGGAGTCGGCGCGCGGGACAACCAATGGTGAAGCTGAATTGTGCGGCATTTCCCCAAACGATGATCGAGGGAGAACTTTTCGGGTATGTGAAAGGAGCGTTCACCGGAGCGATGCAGAATTTTCCGGGAATGATCGGAGCGGCAAACGGTGGCACCCTTTTTCTAGACGAAATATCCGATATGCCGGCAGACTTGCAGACGCGCTTTTTGCGCGTTCTCCAGGAGCGCGAGTATCGGCCGCTCGGCAGCACGCAAACAATGAAAGCAGACTTCCGCGCGATCGCTTCGACCAATCGGCCGACTGCCCAGGCACTCGCGGAGAACCGGCTCCGCTCCGATTTGTATTACCGGATAAACACGTTTCAAATTGAAGTGCCCCCGCTTCGGAAACGGAAGGAGGACATCCCGCCGCTGATCGCACAATTCGTACGACAATTTTCTCAACAACTCGGCAAACCGGAACCAGAAGTTTCGCCGGACGCGTTTCAAAAGCTACTTGATTACTCTTGGCCTGGGAATGTTCGCGAATTGCAAAACGCAATTGAATATGCGGTGGTGCTGGCGCGACACGGCATAATCGGCGTAAAAGAGCTCCCGGCAGAAATACAGTTGCCTCCCGAGCTGCAACAGGCCGAGCTCAACGCGTTACCGCGCAGCGGCGTACAAACTCTCGACGAAGTTGAGCGAACCGCCATTCTGCAGGCGCTCGCAGAATGCCGAGGTAACAAGAAAAAGGCGGCCGAACTACTCGGCATCCAGCGCCCGACGCTCTATAACAAAATGAAGCGTTACGCTATCGAGCTATAAGCGAGCGCCTGCAGGACGTGGCTGGCTCCCGGCGCTAGAAGCGTATCTGTTGTTTTGCAGCGCGCGCGGCGAATTGGTAGGGCGCGCCACTCGGTGCGCGCCGTCTTCGGCGGGCAGAGGACTGCCCCGCCCTACCCGCAAAATCACGTCTGTCTTCTCCAGCCGTCGCTCCTTGTCACTCGCCATGATATATGCACCGCGCAGTCGGAGTTTCGTGCACCACGATCTCGCACAGGCCGGGGCATTTTGACTCCAGTTTTCTCCAGAACCATTCTGCCATTTTTTCAATGGTTGGATTCTCCAGTCCTTCGACGTCATTGAGATACGCGTGGTCCAGCATTTTCAGCAGCGGTTTCATTGCCGCGCTGATCTCCGCGTGGTCATAAACCCAACCGGCTTCTAGATCGACGTCGCCTTCGATTGAAACTTCGACCTTAAAACTGTGCCCATGTAATCCGCGGCATTTGTGGCCCACCGGCACATTGGGCAAAGTCTGCGCTGCTTCGAAAGTGAAATCTTTCGTCAATCGTGCGCGCATCGCGCGCACAATACCATTAGTATGTTTGCATTGTCATCCCGAACGAAGTGAGGGATCTCTCATAAACTCGGAAGATCACTGACTTACTTTCCGTGATCGATCACCCATCGTGAGATCCTTCGCTCCGCTCAGGATGACCGCAGAGGTCGTGCGCGCATCGATTAGACTCCGCGCTGCGTCGGGTTCCAGATGAATTTGTGCATCTGAAGTTGAAACCGAACGCTGAGTTTGTCCGCCAAAATCCATTCGACAATCTGGCGAGGATCGATCCTGCCGAAAATCGGTGAGAACAGCACGGCATGACAACGCGAAGGAAGATCGTAACGCTCCACTTTATCGCGTGACCATTCGTAATCTTCGCGGGATCCCATTACGAATTTCACTTCGTCGCGCAACGTGAGATGCTCGATGTTCGACCAAAGATTCTTGTCCACCTCGCCACTGCCCGGCGTCTTCAAATCCATGATCCGATGGACGCGCGGATCGACCTTCGAGATATCGTGCGCCCCGCTGGTTTCGAGCAGGACTGTGTGTCCTGCGTCGCACAACATCGACATCAACGGCAGCACATTCTTCTGCAACAGCGGCTCACCGCCGGTGATTTCGACCAGGGGACAGCGAAACGCAGCCACTGCTTCGACAATCTCTTTTAGAGTTTGTTTTTTTCCTTCGTAAAACGCGTACTCTGTATCGCAATAGTTGCATCGAAGATCACAGAAGGTCAGCCGCACGAAGACGCACGGCGAGCCCACCCAGGTGCTCTCACCCTGAACTGAATGATAAATCTCGTTAATCGTCAGCGTCTTTTCGGCTTTTGGCATACTGTTGGAGGATTGAATCGTTGGTTCACCTATCTGTTAAAATCTTATGCGAACAATCCCAAAGCAAATTTGGCCGTGAAATCCGCCTCGTTGCCAAACATGGACACCGACACAACAGCTTGGAAATGTCCTCTTCGTTTAAATGATTTTAATAATTTTTTTGATTGACGGCTTTCCGGCAGCATTCTAGTCTCGCCGCAATGTGCCCAGGTTATGCCTTGACCACTGACCGTTTTGCTGCATTTCCACTCCGCACCGCCGGTGCCCGGCCTATCGCCCGCCGCCCCATCGTCGCGTTCGTTGCGGGCATTTTCTTTGCTGCTGTTCTTGCCGTGCAAGCGCAGGAGTCGATTGAGCCGGACATCCTACCTTCGTTGGCCGAGTCGCCGGCCGCTCCAACGGAATCGTTGCCCTCCACGTCAACAGAGCCATTGCCCGCTTTACCTCAATCGTTACCCTCCGCTCCGGCGGAGCCATCGCCCTCGCCAGCGGCGTCGTTGCCTTCTTCCGCAGAGGCGTTTCCGTCTTCACGGGAGCCGTTGTCGTCTTCAATGAACTACACTGGAGGGTACACAACCGTTGTTCCGGCTCCGGTCCCGGCAGGTCCTTACGGCGGCGTAGTGGGTACCGGGAACGTATTTCCAGGTGGCGATACGCTTTATTCAGGTGAACCGCGTCGCTTCCACTATGCGTTTGGGCTGACGCTCCGAGGAGTGTGGGATGATAACATTTTCCTCAGTCACACAAACCGAGTGTCCGATTATTATTTCGCAATTGAGCCGTGGCTTACCATTGGATGGGGCGACATGGCGGGTCGCAACCAAGCTTATTTCCGGCTGGATTATATGCCGAGCATCATTCTGTACACCAATCACTCGGACGAAGATGCCGTTAACCATCTAATCCATCTCGAGGCCGGCTACCACTTTAGCCGTTTGACGCTAACTCTCATTCAGGACATAGCGATACTCGACTCGGCCAACCTGAACAGCTTCATCGATACGACGGGGTTGTACGCAAATGTCGATGCCAGCGCGCTAAACCGGCTGAACCTCGCCAACACAAGGTTGAGGGCGGACTATGACCTCACAGCCAAGGTGATTCTGCAGGCCGACGTTGATATCCCGATTTTCGACTACCCCGACGGGATCAGTGACGAGACGGTGTCGGGTGGTCTTTACATTTATTACAAATGGTTACCGAAAGTGTCAGTCGGAATCGGCGGCACTTTCGGCTACAATTGGGTGGAGGCCCCGAGCACCAACCAGACTTTCGAGCAGGTGAACCTGCGCCTCAATTACGACGCTACAGCCAAATTGAATATTTACGCTTCGGCAGGCGTTGAGTTCCGTCAGTTCGACGGCAACAGGGGTGATTATGTCTCGCCAGTCTTTGAAGTCGGCGCAACTTACACTCCGTTCGTCGATACAACCTTCACGCTCGCGGCCGGCCGGCGGATTTACAATTCAGGATATTTGGCTAACCAGGATTTTGGGGGCACCTACGTTGTGGGCCGCTTTCAGCAGCGTTTGTTCCGACGCGTTTACCTCGGCTTAACTGCCGGTTATGAAAACGACAATTATATTTCGACCGACAGCGGCGTCAGTGCAACGCGGAATGACGATTATTGGTTCATTGAGCCGTCAGTGGACGTGCTGATAACCAGATGGCTGAGCACCGGGGCATATTACCTGCACCGCCAAGACAGCAGTTCAGACGCTTTCTTCAGTTTCTATGATAATCAGGTGGGCGTTAGGGCTACGGTCAGGTTTTAAGCAGGATTTAGATCATTTGCGAGCTGGGATGCGGGGACGTTGGTTGGCGATTGCGCTCGCTTTGTCGCTGTTCCCGGGATTTCTTCTGGGACAAACCAATCCGGGCACTGTAGCGTCCCAGCCCGCCGGTATCTCCAGATCGCCAGCGGCCGCAGCAGCGCCCCCATCAACCACCGGAGTCAGTGCACCGGCTGGTTACATTTTAAGGCCGAACGATCAGGTGGCGGTGGAGGTTTTTGGCGAGGACGATCTCCGCGCGAACGGGCGGCTAAATCCTGAAGGCAACTTGAGCGTGCCGTTGCTGGGCTCGATCCATTTGGCCGGACTGAACCTTACGCAAGCGGCGTCAAAGCTGACAGAGTTGTACGGCCGCGATTATCTGGTGAACCCAAAGGTCAACGTCAGCCTCGTCAGCTACGCAAGAGGGCGCTTTTCGATTTTGGGTCAGGTAAGTCGGCCCGGCACTTACGAGATGCCCGATGCCAGCCCGGGCGGGATTGACCTATTGGAGGCGATCGCCATGGCCGGCGGATACACGCGAATCGCCGCGCCAGAAAGAATTGCCGTGCGCCGGCATAACGGAAGTGGCGATCAGTTACTCAAGGTGAATGCGAAGCGCTTCACCAAGGGGAGCGGCGGCGGCTTTCTTGTCCTGCCAGGTGATGCCATCACCGTCGGTGAAAGCATTTTCTAGCCGAAAAGAATTGTTGCGCGTTCGCCTTTGCGAGAGCGGTTCTTGGTGTATGCTTCGAGCCGGTATTTTGCCGTGATTGATCCTGCTCAACCTCTAACGGGAACGAATATTCCCACAAATTCCGAGAAACCGGCCGTGCATCTTACCGGACAGTACGCCGATGGAGTACAGAGTTTCGATTTTCGCCGCTACTGGCATTCCTTCACCGAACGTGCTTGGATCGTCGCCATTTGCGTTCTGGCTGGCTTTTTTTTAGCGCTGGGATCCCTCGCGAGGACGCCGAAGCTTTACCAAGGCCACACAGTCTTGGAAGTAGAAGCTTCGGAGCCAACTCCAATCTCTACGGACGATTCCACAACTCGCATGCGTGCTGCGTTTCTGGGCAGCCAGGAGGCGCTGCGGACGATCGAACAAAACCTGACTAACCAAACCCTTCTTTCTCGGGTCGTCCGCTCCGAAGGTTTGGCGGAGGACGGTGGACGCGCGCTCCTGGGACAGGGTATCGTGACCGAAAAGAGTTCGAAGCCAGCGCAATCGGCCGATGCATCGCCGGCCGGGAAGACACAGAGCGCAAGTGGCGTCACATTTACACCGCTTGAAGACGCATTAGGTCGAGCAATGGCGGGCATGGTAAAGCCGGTGATCCGTCGCGGCACACGCCTGATCGATTTGTTCGTCGTACACCGCGACCCAGCCATGGCACAGCGCCTGGTGGAAGCAATTGGCCGCGAGTATATCCGGGCGTCAATTGAGCGCCGCGCTTCGCTCAGTGAGGAATCGTTGCGTTATTTGCTCGAAGAGGAAGAACGACTGAAGCGCAATCTGCAACGAAGCGAGGCGGCCGTTGCCGAATACAAGGCGAACAATCCAGATGCCTTGCAGCTGGGTGGCGGCACCGCGGCAACCGGGTCGCAAACGGGAGCCGGCGCTGGCGCTGGCGGATCTCGCGGTGGATTAGTCGAGGAAAAGCTGGAAGATCTAAATAGCAAACTTACTGGAGCGAAAGCCGATCAGTTGCGGTTGGAAGGTGAGCTGACGCAGGTGCAACAAGCCGGCAATAACATCGACACGTTGCTCGCCATCCCGAGCATCTCTTCGGCCGCAATGGTGACCGAAGCGCGCCGCAATGTTATTCAGTTGGAAGCCGGGATCGCCACCTACGCCTTACGATACAAGGACAAGCATCCAAAAATGATCGCGGCGAAAGCCGCGCTAGCCGAAGCGAAAGAGAAGCTTCGTCAAGCCGTGCTGGCGCAACCTGCCATTCTGCGTAACGCGATCGAACAAGTCAAAGCCACAGAGACGAGTTTGCAGCAAGTACTGCAAGACCAGAAGGGAGTCGCGGTCAATCTAAACCGCACAGCTATCGGTTATCAGGAGTTGGCGCGGCAAGCCGAAACCGATCGTGCACTCTACGACAGTGTCCTTCGTCAAATAAAAGACACAAATCTAACAAAAGATGTGAAGACCGATGCCGTTAGCGTGGTCGAGCATTCGCCTTTTCCGGGGTCGCCTGTTAGCCCGCGTCCGAGCAAAACCATCGCCTTGGGACTTCTTGCGGGCCTCGCTGTCGGGCTGGCCTTCGTTTTTGGGGCCGATGCGCTTGATCGCTCGATCAAAACCGTGGATCAGGCAGAAACGACACTTGGATTGCCTGTTTTCACAGCTGTCCCTGACACTACCGATGAAGGCGCCGTCAGTCGAATAAGACGCCGAAGCAGGGCCTTCAGAAGTTCGAACTACCGCGTGGTAGTCGAAACTCCCGAAAGCCCGGCGGCCGAAGCATTCCGCAATTTGCGCGCTGCGCTTTCACTTTTGGGCCCTGAAGCTGAACGCAAGGTCTCACTTTTTACCAGTGCTGTGCCGAACGAAGGAAAAAGTTTTACGAGCGCCAATTATTCGCTTGCACTGGCTCAACAAGGCTATCGCGTGCTTCTCATCGACGGCGACCTGCGCCGGCCAAATATGCACAAGATTTTCCGATTTCCGGAGGTCAACAGAGAAAACAATTCCGAGGAAGATACCGCGCCGGGAGTCACGGATTGCCTGGTCGGCAAGGCCGACATAGCCTCGGCAGCACGCGAGATTCCCACTGGAGAATTCCAGTTTGTGGATGAGAACATTGCATTAACAGGCAACATTCTTAGCGCGACGGGAGGTCAGCTGTTCGTGCTCGCAGGGGGACGACGTGCGCCCAATCCGGCTGAGATCCTTGCAGGCCCATTCTTTGGTCAATTGGTCACTGAGGCTTCAAAGCTTTTCGACCGTGTTGTAATTGACAGCGCCCCGATCCTTGCAGTCAGTGACACGCTGCTCATGACTCCACACGTCCAGACGGTGTGTATCGTGATACGAGCAGCAAAGACACCGCGGCCTGCGGTGCGCCGCGCGATTTCGCTGCTGGCAAAATCAGGTATTCGTCCCGCCGGTCTCGTCCTGAATCGACTGCGTCGGAGCCGCGGAGTTGGCTATTACTACTACTATGCTTCGCATGGTTACGGCAAAGAAGAAGGAGCCTATTCCCGCAGCTATCATCGCAGCTACGGCAGCAGATCCAAACGCGACCACGAAGGCAACGGAGCATAGCTGAGGATTCGCTGCTCCGGCAAAATGGTTCATCAGTAGCGAGAAATTATTTTGTTTCGGCCTTCGATCTTTCGCTTCTAACGAACGAACTCTGGCTCTCCGACGCTGACCTGCCGTCGCGCCACAGCGCGCTTCCCCAGCAAATACCAAGGTACGTTGCGACGTACAGCTGGATCGATTCGATCTGAAACGGGAAATCGACCAGCGCGTGCAGTGCCACTCCTACAAGTGCTATGATAACCAAAGGCTGCAGCACGCGTCTCCGCGGCGTCCACGCTCGCCCATGCCGATGATAACTGCGAATTCCAATTGCGATGCCTCCGAAGAAGAGCAACGCCCATAGGCTACTCCCGAGCGACCCCCACTCCAACACCGTTTGTATATAGTCGTCGTGCAAAAATCTCCAACTCCCCGGGGCCTGGTTAGCCGATCCGATATTGTACCCTGGGAATACAACGCGAAAGGTTCCCGGCCCGAACCCGCAGAGCCGTGCGTCGGGCACAGCGCCCATTGCCACACGGAAAGCTCGCCACCGGGCGTCGCCGGAAATCCGTTGGCTCTCCGTCTGCCAACGGTTTAGCGGTTGCTCGAGATGTACCGCCTGCGCCAGCGCAATCAGCGCTAAAAGAATCGCTAGACCACCTGCCAGCGCGATGCCCTTTCCTGACCCCGCCAGCTCTCGCAGAAGCGGCAGTCCAAATTGCGCGCAGATCGCAAACAGCAATAAGAGCGCGATGACCTGCGACATACGCGAGGTATTCGCCAGCACACCGGCGATCGTCACAACAAAAAGGCTTATCCAAACAGCGCGCATGCCGGGATTGGACCGGTTGCTGAAAGCGCGAATAACAAGACCCGCAGTCAATGGCCACACCAGGTTCAAAAATGCGCCGGCATTGCCGTGGTAATAATAGGTCGCAAAGAAAGTGGTCACCCAGACCTCCGGTGGCGGCGGCGGTTGCCAGAAAATCATCTGCGCACCGGTCGCTTTCTGGAGCAAACCGAGAAACGCTATCGAGCCGCCGACCAGACCAATGACATACCACAACCGAAGCAACCATCGGTTGCTCTGAGAAAGGTCCGCGACGAACAAGATCGTCCCCAGCAGCAATGCGCCTCGAATAATCCACGCTGCGCTGATCGCGTAATCAACGGAGCCGGCCAAAGACGGCGCGAAGTTGCGTAGCGGGACGAAAACAAAAAAATCCGAGTCGTAGATTGACTTGGCGTTGAAAACCATCCAGCCGCCGACAGAGACCAAAGCCACCACTGAAGAAAATAGAAGCCGCGGAAATCGCGGCGTTCGCCCACTAAGAAGCAACTTAACGGCCCAAAGGACCAGGGCAGCCAGCAACAGCCAGTTGGTTATTTGGATGCTCGCCGACGTTGTAGCGCCGTACGCCCACGGGGCATACGCGAGGGCAGCAAAAAATATCCAGCGAGATACGGCGCGACAAATATGAGAGATCACAGGCGAAAACGCCGAGCTGGTTTCTAGTGACCCTTATCAGCGTCCTTTGCCAAACAGCATCGTGTATAAGGTTTTCAACACGATCATCGCATCCAGTTTCAGTGAGTAATGGCGGATATAGTAGAGGTCGTATTTTAGCTTTTCTACCGCGTCCTCGTCGCTCTCGCCGTAGGGATAATTCACTTGCGCCCATCCAGTGATCCCGGGTTTGACCAAATGCCGAAAATGATAAAACGGGATCGTCTGCTCATAGCGTTCGGCGCACTTGCTCCATTCCGGGCGCGGCCCAATCAGGCTGATGTCGCCCCTCAGCGCGTTCCAAAGCTGCGGTAGCTCATCGAGCCGAAGTTTCCTTAGCCATCGCCCGACCGAGGTCACGCGACGATCACCTTTGCGCGTGTAAATGTCTTCGTCCGGTTCGTCGGGCCGCCGGTGCATCGTACGGAACTTGAAGAGAATGAAACGTCTGCCGTCACGGCCTACTCGTTCCTGCCGAAAGAAAATCGGACTGCCGTCCTGCATCCATATGAACAGAGGAATAAGCACGACCAGCGGAACGCAAAGGACCAGTGCTGTCGCGGAGGCAACGATATCGAACAGTCGCTTCAGGTAATGATAGGGGGAAATGCGAGCCAGTTGGAAACCAGTCTGGAGCGGCCAGAACGGATCGACAATTCCCAGCGGCAGATAACGCCAGTAGGCCTCGGAAAATGATTCCAGCGTATAAACGCGCGTTTGCTGAAACTGCGCGCGCACCAGGCGCTCCAGCAGTTCGATGCTGAGCGAGCTCGCTCTCTCGGCGAGAATGATGCCGCTGTAACGTGGATTGTCTAACTTGGCTGCGAGGTTTCCCTGCACAATCGGCGATCCTTTACCGCCGATTGGCCGGCCCACGCGCTTCTCGCTCGCATCTACAAACTCAAGCGGCTGTCCGTTCGGTGAGTTCTTGTAAGCCTCGTAAAAACGCGCCGCCATCGCGCCGCTGCCGATGACCAGGAACGAGCGGCCGGCGATGCTGGCCACCACATATTGCCGAATCCACCGACGATAAGCTAGCGATACCGGGAGGAAAATTGCAAAGCTTAGCAGCAGCACGCCGCGGCTCGGCTTCATCGTCTGATCGAATGTGGCCGCAGAATAAATCAGCATCGCGCTGACCAGGCCCGCTGCGACGATGGCAAGAATGTGTTCAGCCGCGTACCCAAGAGTGAGCTTCTCCACGGTGCGATCGTAACCGCCGATAAAGTAAAGCGCTGTCACAATGATGCCGAGTTGAATCAGATTAATGACGAAGAATTGGAACGGTGTGGCGTAAAACGCATCGTACCGGAACCAACCTACCAGTCGGTAGATCGCGAGCCAGCTCACTACATCGAGAAGGAGATACAGCGCCGCAGACGCCCATTCATGGCTGAAAAAATGCGGCCAGAGATCCACCCTGCGCCTAACCGCGACAGTGGACTCGCCGACGCCTGTTGAGCGCTCCTCTTCAAACGCTAGAATTTCCTGAGAAATTGTCTGCGATTGTTCCCGGTTCGCCATGAGGCCGCCCATTATATGCTCAACCACGACGAAGCGAAAGATTACTTTGTTCGGGGGGCCGCTCCGCTCGCCCTATCCGTCAGCACGCCGCGCACGCCAGCGATGTGGACGCGCGTGCGCTATGCTTGACGCTCAAAGCAGCGTTCATAATCTGAAACGCGCGCCGCTCGGCCGGTGCAGCTTCACACCGTGAATATTTTATCAGCTTTTTATCGCTCCTCGGTTGGAAAAAAAATCATCGTCGCCATCACCGGCATCATCTTGATCCTTTTTGTGATCGGACATCTGCTGGGGAATTTGCAGATTTTTATTGGACCGGATTGGATCAACGGTTACTCGCAGCATCTGCGCGATTTGGGCCCGCTTCTTTGGTTGATTCGAGCTTTTCTTCTCATCACGGTCGCTCTTCACATTTACTTCACGATCTTGCTCGCGATTGAGAATCGCCGCGCCCGGCCCGAGCCGTACATCGACAAACGATACGTGAAGGCCACGTTCGCATCGCGTCACATGGTGATGAGCGGTCTGATTGTGCTGGCTTTTATCATCTATCATCTTGCCCATTTCACCGTCCGAGTAACGGATCGCCGCTTTGGCTTGCTAAAGGCTGATCCGCTCGGCCATTACGACGTTTATTCGATGATGGTTTACGGGTTCCAAAACTATTTCGTGTCCGGTTTTTACGTGCTCGGGCTGTTTTTGCTCGCACTCCACTTGAGTCACGGTTCATCGAGCCTTTTTCAATCGCTGGGATTGAACGACAAGAAACTAACGCCGCGTCTCGCCCTCGCCGGTCGAATTTTCGCGTGGCTGCTCTTTGCCGGCTACACCTCCATTCCCGTCGCCATCCTGTTGGGACTCATCAAGCCAGCACAACAATTATGATTGGGTCGTTCGACGCAAAGATTCCGCCGGGGCCGCTCGCTCAGAAATGGCGCAGCCATCGTGATCATTCGCGCTTAGTGAGTCCCAACAACCGGCGAAAGTTCGAGATCATTGTGGTAGGCAGCGGTCTGGCCGGTGGGTCGGCTGCGGCCACTCTGGGTGAGCTGGGATATCGAGTGAAATGCTTTTGTTTTCAAGATTCGCCGAGGCGCGCGCATTCGATCGCAGCACAAGGCGGCATCAATGCGGCGAAGAATTATCAGAACGATGGCGACAGCATTTACCGCTTGTTCTACGACACGATCAAAGGCGGCGATTTTCGTTCCCGCGAAGCAAACGTTTATCGGCTCGCTGAAATCGCGAACAACATCATCGATCAATGCGTGGCGCAAGGCGTGCCGTTTGCGCGTGAATACAGCGGCTATCTGGCGAATCGTTCCTTCGGTGGAGCGCAGGTCTCACGGACCTTTTACGCGCGTGGCCAAACTGGCCAGCAACTTTTGCTCGGTTGTTATGAGGCGCTCTGTCGCCAAATCGCTGCCGGTACAGTGCGGATGTTCCCGCAGACGGAGATGCTAGATCTGGTGATTGTGCAGGGACAAGCAAAGGGAATCATCACGCGCAGCCTGCGCTCGGGAAACATCGACAGGCACGCGGCCGACGCCGTCGTGCTCGCCACTGGCGGATATGGAAACGTGTTTTATCTCTCGACCAATGCGCGCGGCTGCAATGTCACAGCCACTTATCGTGCCTACAAAAGGGGAGCGCTTTTTGCCAATCCATCCTTTACCCAAATTCATCCCACGTGCATTCCGGTCAGCGGCGAGCATCAATCCAAACTCACGCTGATGTCCGAGTCGCTGCGGAACGACGGACGCGTCTGGGTCCCCAAACGCAAGGAAGATCGCGAAAAAGCGCCGGGAGAAATTCCCGAGGCAGATCGCGATTATTATCTCGAGCGAAAATATCCCAGCTACGGCAACCTTGCGCCGCGCGATATTTCGTCACGCGCAGCGAAGGAAGTTTGTGACGAAGGCCGCGGCGTCGGCCCGGGTGGACGCGGCGTCTATCTCGACTTTACCGATGCGATCAAAAGACTGGGCGAAGAAACAATCCGCGAGCGCTACGGAAACTTGTTCGAAGTTTATGAAAAAATCACTGGCGAGGACGCCTACAAAGTGCCGATGCGAATTTACCCTGCGGTGCATTACACGATGGGCGGTCTCTGGGTCGATTACGACCTGATGAGCAATGTGTCCGGTTTGTTTGTGATCGGCGAAGCGAATTTTTCCGATCACGGCGCAAACCGGCTCGGAGCCAGTGCGCTGATGCAAGGTTTGGCTGATGGTTACTTTGTTTTGCCTAACACGCTGCCGAATTATCTCGCCGGACAAATGGGAAAACGGCCCTCGCCGGATTCTCCGGAGTTTCGAGAAGTGGAGCAGGCCGTCCGTGCGAGGATCGAGAAACTCTTGAAGGTCAACGGCACCCGTTCGCTCGATTCGTTCCACCGAGAACTCGGCCTGCTCCTCTGGGAGAAATGCGGAATGTCGCGTCACGAAAAGGGATTACGTGAAGCGCTGCAAAAAATTCCTGAGCTGCGAGAAAAATTCTGGCGCGACGTGTGCGTGCTGGGCAGGGACGAAGATTTTAACCAGTCCCTGGAACGCGCCGGGCGCGTTGCCGATTTCCTCGAATTCGCCGAGCTGATGTGCGAGGACGCGCTTGAGCGCGACGAATCTGCCGGCGCGCATTTTCGCGAGGAGCATCAAACGCCCGACGGCGAGGCACTCCGCGACGACGAACGTCACGCCGCGGTGTTCGCGTGGGAATTCGGAGGCGACGGGCAACCGCCAAAATTGCACCGCGAGCCGCTACGCTTCGAGACGGTCCACTTAACGCAACGGAGCTACAAGTGAAGTTGAGAGTTGTTGGTTGAGAGTTGAGAGATAAAGACAAAACAAGGAGAAGAATATGTTTAACTTTGAAAAACTAGACGTCTGGCAAAAGGCGATTGACTTCGCCGACCTGATTTATACAGACACTCGAATCTTTCCGACCGAAGAGCGGTTCGGTCTAACGACTCAACTGCGTCGCGCTGCGGTCTCAATTTCCTCGAACATTGCGGAGGGATCCTCGCGAAGTTCCAAAGTTGACTTCGCTCGCTTTATCGAAATGGCGGGTGGCTCTGTTTTCGAAGTCGTTTCTGAATGCTTTGTCCCCCGCCGCCAGAATTTTCTCAGCGATGACAATTTCCGAAAAATCTACTCTGCAGCGGAGGAGGAGAGCCGAATGCTGAGCGGCTTACGCAGATCCCTCTTGGCCGCGAAGTAATTGCATGCGGAGTTTCCGTCTCTCAACCCTCAACTCTCAACTATGAACTTCCGCTTGAGAATCTGGCGCCAACCCAACAGGAAATCGCCGGGCAAACTCGTCGATTACGACACGCGCGATATTTCACCGAACACGTCGTTTCTCGAAATGCTCGATATTCTGAACGAAACATTGCTTGGACGCGGCGAGGAGCCAATCGCCTTCGACTCCGATTGTCGCGAAGGAATTTGCGGCACTTGCTCGCTCACAATCAACGGCGAAGCGCATGGACCCGATCATCCGGGCGCGGTATGCGAGCTTTACATGCGAAAGTTTCGCGACGGCGCGACGATTACAATCGAGCCATTCCGCGTAGGATCTTTCCCGATCGTAAAGGATCTGGTGATCGATCGCGGGGCGCTGGATCGCATCGTGCAAGCCGGCGGGTTTATTTCCGCACGCGCCGGCTCCGCGCCCGAGGCCAATTCGATTCCTGTCCCCAAGCACAACGCCGATCTGGCGATGGAAGCGGCCGCGTGCATCGGGTGCGGCGCGTGCGCAGCGGCGTGTCCCAACGGTTCAGCCATGCTCTTCACTTCCGCGAAAGTATCGCACCTAGCGTTTTTGCCGCAGGGACATCCCGAACGAGCGAGTCGCGTCCTCAAAATGGTGCAGGTGATGGATGCTGAAGGTTTCGGCAATTGCACTAACACTTACGAATGCGAAGCGGTCTGTCCCGCCGAGATCAGCGTCAGTTTCATTGCGAAATTAAATCGCGAGTACGCGCGAGCTGTGCTGCAGCGCAGCGCCGGTGAATAATTTCGCGCCTGCTCGCGCACTCTGGGTAGCGCACGCGTCTCGCGTGTTGGCGAGCGCGTCCTCGCGATCGCGGACTTTTTTCTTTAACTCTGCTCACGTTCACAGGTTGGTGAAACGCACGGAAAGACTGTTTCGGCGCGACGCCGAAACCAACACGCGGGACGCGTGCGCTACCCGGAAATTCGCGTTAACGCGTTTCGCACACGCACGTCCACAACTCCGGATCGAGATCGGTTTTTGCGCGTTTCGCGATCACATTGGCATCTCCATTTTCACGCAGCACCGCGAAGACAGTTGAGCCGGAGCCGGACATCAGCGCCGCGCCGACTTCCGGTTGGTTAAGCAACCATATTTTCAGCTGCGCGAGAAAAACAAACTTTTCGAAAACCGGGCGCTCAAGATCGCTCACAAAAATTTGACCGGCGAATTCCTGCGCTTGATAACGAACCCTTGGAATTTCACGAGAATGTTGCCAGCGCGAGTACGCCCATGCTGTTGAGACGACAAAAGCAGGTTTCAATAACAGGATCGATAGTTTCTTTTTTAGCTTCACAGGCGTAACTAGTTCGCCGCGTCCCTTACAGAGCGCGGGCGATTGGAAAATAAAAAACGGAACATCTGATCCGATTGTCTCCGCCATTTTCGCCAGGGCTTCACGCTGCAATTTCGTCTCGAACAGGTCGTTAAGCGCAAGCAGGGTGGAAGCCGCATCGCTGCTTCCCCCACCCAGACCCGCTCCGTGTGGAATCTGCTTTTTCAGCTCAATCGAGACCGCCGGCTTCAACTTTGTCGCGGCAAAGAAACTCTTCGCTGCGCGGACAATTAGATTGTCACCGCCCGCCGGCACTGATGGATCGTCGCAGTGAAATTCGATCTGCTTGCTGTCGCTCTTGCCGATTTCGATTTCGTCGCACAACGTTATCGGCGCAATGAACGTTTCAACTTCATGAAAGCCATCGCTTCGCCGCCCTAAAATTTTCAGCGAAAGATTGATTTTCGCAGGTGCGAGGACTTGCATGATTTGCAATTTGCTCTGTCATTCCGAGCGAAGTCGAGGAATCTCTTGCTATCGGACAGAAAAAATCGAGAGATGTCTCCAGCCTTCGCGTAAAGGTACGGCTTGGCAGGCGACTCCGCTCGACATGACAGACGGACGCAGGAATGACAAACGCTGCTGACAAAATCATCGTTGCGCTGGACGTCGCGACACAAGAAAAAGCGCTCGAGCTCGTTAAGGAGCTGCGTGACCTAATTTCCTTTTTCAAAATCGGACTGCAACTTTATACGGCTGGGGGCCCTGAAATCGTGCGCGCGGTTTTATCCACCGGTGCAAAAGTTTGGCTCGACATTAAGCTACACGATATCCCGAACACGGTCGCGAGAGCAGTCGAATCCGCGAACAATCTTGATGTACATATGCTCACCATTCACTTGAGCGGCGGCAGTGAAATGATCCGGGCTGCGACCGCGGCTCGTGCAAATAACATGGTGCTCCTCGGCGTGACTGTTTTAACAAGCGCGACGGAACAAACGCTGCGCGAAATCGGAGTTTCCGGCAAAGTGGACGATCAAGTCTTGCGCCTCGCCAGGCTGGGTGTCGAAGCAGGAATCGATGGAATCGTAGCCAGTCCGCATGAAGTCAAAAGGCTGCGTGCGGAGTTTGGCGACAAGATCAAAATCGCTGTTCAGGGAATCCGTCCGAACTGGGCCGAGCCGGGCGATCAAAAACGATTCATGACGCCGCGCGAAGCACTCGAAGCTGGTGCAGATTACATCGGCATTGGCCGTCCAATCACTGCGCATCGAAATCCGCAGGAAGCCGTGGCTAAGATTCTACAAGAACTTAGCTAATGGCTGTCATTCCGAGCGGAGTCGAGAATGGAGGGGCGTGGGAAGCCGCGACATGGACGGGAAGGCCGAAGGCTGAGCGAGTGGGAAGCGAGCGAATCAAATCTCTCGATGCTTCTGAAGGAGCCAGAGATGTCTCGACTTCGCTCGACATGACAACAAGGCTATTTGCTGCGCTTCTCGTTTACCACGACGACACCCCGCATTCGGCGGCGATGAATATGTCCATTGATGAAGCGCTGCTCGAGCACGCGGCGGTTCCATCAATTCGCTTTTATCAATGGCACTCCCCTGCTCTCTCGTTTGGATATTTTGGGAAATTTGCCGATGTCGCAAGCTACGCGGGTGAACGACATTTAGTCCGGCGCTGGACAGGCGGCGGAATCGTTCTTCACGGAGATGATCTCACTTATTCGATTGTAATTCCGGTGGGTGATGCTGCCTTCGGTGAATCGTCGATCTCGATCTACGAAAAGATTCATCACGCTTTGTCGCATGCATTCATTGCAAACGGCGCGCGAGCAGAACTGGTATCTGTAGCAGCGCTCTGTGAGCGCCAAGAAGCAAGGAAGGGCGATCTCCAGATCGCCCCGGCGGTTGGAAACCGCCGCTCCTTGTCGTCGGCGGTCGCAGACCGCCGCTACAGCGATTGCTTCGCAAACCCGGTGCGCGCAGACGTGATTATCGCTGGCCGCAAGGTCGCTGGCGCGGTCCAACGGCGGACGCGCTCTGGATTGCTGCAACAAGGCAGCATTCAAGGCGTCGATCTTGGCAACGGTTTAGCGCAACGGTTTGCCAAGGCTTTGTCGGCGAATTGCAGTGAGCGGAAAATCAATGAAGAAATTTTGAATCGGGCGCGAGAACTCGCGCAGCGCAAATACGGGGCCGATTCTTGGTTGCGGAAGAGGTAGCGCACGCGTCCCGTCCGGTCGCCGCAGCGACACGGATTCATCGTGGCGAACTTGCACATTATTAATGCAAGCTAGAAGCTTGCTCTACTCTAGCCGCCCCGCTATTCTCGACGGCGTGGAAGTCTCTGCACGCTCAGCCGGGTCGGGCACTGTGGGTCTCAGCCCGCTGGCTCGCGTGGCGCGGCTGGTTCAGCCGTATCTTGAAGACGTGGAGATGCGCATTGCGCAACAGGCGGCAGCTTTTGATCCGGCGCTCGAAGGCTATGTTGTCTATGCTGTGGGCAGCCGCGGCAAACGCCTTCGCCCACTTCTGGCTCTTCTGGCCGGCGGCGCCACCGGCCAGATCAACTCGGACCATGTCGATCTTGCCGTGATCGTGGAGCTCATCCACATCGCCACGCTTGTCCATGACGACGTCATGGACGAAGCAGAACGGCGTCGCGCGCAGCCAACCGCGAACGCGCGCTGGGGGAATTCGCTCAGTGTTTTACTGGGCGATTGCCTCTTTGCCCACGCGCTGACGTTGTCCACAAATTTCGAAAACGCGGATATCGGTCGCGCGATCGCGCGCACAGCGGCGACAGTTTGCTCTGGCGAAATGATTCAGACACAACGCCGGTTCGATCTCACTCTGACAGTCCAGGATTATTTGCGCATCGTCGAAATGAAAACCGGATCGCTTTTCTCCGCTGCCGCGGAATTGGCTGCTCTCATTAGCGAAGCCGATCCCAAAGTGATCGCGACGTCCAGGAATTTCGGAATGCAAGTCGGGACGGCATACCAAATTTACGATGATTGCCTCGATCTTGCCGGCACTGAGAGCGCGACCGGCAAAACGCTGGGGACCGACCTCCGCAAAGGCAAATTTACTCTGCCGGTTTTGATTTTTCTGCGCGCCGCCTCGGAGTTCGAACGGCAACGCTGTTGCCGACTCGTGCTCGAAGAACAAATCGAAGAAATGATTGAACTCCTGAAAAATGGCGCCACTAATGGCGCACTAAACGAGTCAATCGCGGCCGGCAGCGATTTAATTCGCGAGGCACAAGGCACTCTGGACGGGATCGCGTCGAATCCCTACGCTGATGCATTGTTCTCCCTCGCTGACGCACTGTGCGACATGTTCGATCAACTTCGCGTGTGATGAAATGTGGGAGGGACCTCGCTGTCCCGACTTTCAGCAACTCACCATCACGGCACTGAGGTCGTCCCACATTCATGTCGCAGCTTAAAATCCGCGAGATGCCGCAGGACGAGCGGCCGCGGGAAAAACTACTCGCACGAGGCCCCGACTCCCTGACCAATGCCGAATTGATCGCGATCCTGCTGCGGACGGGCCGGCGTGGAATGAATGTAGTGGAGGTCGCTCGCGAGCTGCTCGATAAATACAAATCGTTCGCGGAGTTGAGCCGTTGCTCCGTTAAGGAACTCAGAGAAATCAAGGGAATCGGTCAGGCCAAAGCTTTGGAGCTCGTCGCGGCGTTCAACCTTGGCAAGCGTTTTGCACAGGAACCATTGTCCCAGCAAAAACTCGATTCGCCGGAATTGATCCACGAATTGCTTGGCGGCGAAATGCGGATGTTGCGCACTGAGTCGCTCCGCGTTGTCTTGCTCGACACGCGTTACCGTTTAATGCGCGTGGAATCCGTCTCGACGGGAAGCATGAATGAGAGCATCGCTCATCCGCGCGAGATTTTTCGGCCTGCGATCACTTACTCGGCCTACGCCGTCATCATTGTGCACAATCATCCATCGGGCGACGCGTCGCCTAGCCAGACTGATCACAGCTTGACGAGACGTCTGGCCGAAGCCGCCGAACTGTTACAGATCAAATTGCTCGACCACATCATCATCGGCGCGCCATCTGAAGGAAGCCCCGGGTATTTCAGCTTCAAGGAGGCTGGTGTGTTATAGCTGCCGAAATCCGAAATCCTAACATCGAAATCCGAAACAAATGAGCAGCGCAAGAATTCATTCCACCCCGATTGCCAGTCCGGATGCGCAAATTGGAACTCCGGGTAGCGCACGCGTCTCGCGTGCTGGTTTCGGCGTCGCGCCGAAACAGTCTTTCGCTGTGCGGTATTTGGTTAGTAAGCAAAGCGTCAAGAAAAGCCTGCGACCGCGAGGACGCGCTCGCCAACACGCGAGACGCATGCGCTACCCGGACTGCGATCGCACGCTCGAACACGCGCGACCAGCGACAATCGCCATCCGCAAATACTCGCAGCAATGACTGCCCGCGCAAAGATTCACCCTACCGCGATTGTCGATGCGGGTGCGCAAATCGGCGCTGATGTGGAGATCGGTCCGTTTTCCATCATTGGGCCGCACGTGACTATCGGGGAAAAAACGGTAGTGCAATCGCACGTCCTGATTGAAGGCGACGTCACGATCGGCACCGGTAATTTTATCGCACACGGCACAATCATTGGCGCGCCGCCGCAGGACCTTTCCTTTTCGCCGGAACGAAAAACGAAAGTCGAGATCGGAAACGACAACGTCATTCGCGAATATTGCACGATCCATCGCGGAAGCCCTGAAGGCAGCGCGACGAAGATCGGCGACAAAAATTTCCTGATGGCAGGAATGCACATCGGACACAATTGCGTCATTGGAAACAACGTCATCATCGCGAACAATTGTTTGCTCGCTGGGCACGTGCGAGTCGATGACGGCGCATTTCTCGGCGGCGGATCGACATTTCATCAGCACATGCACATCGGTCGGCTGGTGATGGTGCAGGGCAGCTCCGCGTTCGGGAAGGATCTGCCGCCATTTGTCATCGCAGCGGAACGCAATTCTGTCTTTGGGCTAAACGTGCTCGGACTTCGTCGCGCCGGATTCAGCGCAAGGGACCGAGACGAAATCAAGTCGGCATTCAAACTTGTTTACCTGAGCGGGCTCAACAGGTCACAGTCGCTAAAAAAAGCTGCGACGATGAACTTCAGCGCGCCAGCGCGCGAATTCATCGACTTCGTAGCAAACGCGAAGAAACGCGGCATTTGCCCGCTCAAACGCGGCGCCAACGAAGAGTTGTTGATCTCCATTCCGATCTTGTAGCCACGGCTCTGCGAGCCGTGCCTTAGTGCCCGTAGCGCTTTGCCCCGACCTTGATCTCAATAGGCAGATCGTTTTGCGGCGGCGGCAGCGGACAAGTCGCAAACGGAGTGAAAGCACATGGCGGATTCACTGCCTGATTGAAATCCAGGACCGCCTGCCCGTTTACCGGCATGTCCGCATACAGAAATCTTCCTGCGCTGTAAGTTTCGGTCAGGTTCGAGGCATCGCGGAAGATAATGAAAAGCTTGTTCTCCCCCTCATCCAGTGCCTGAAGCGAGTATTCTTTTCCTTTGAGGGTGAATTTCAAAATGCCCGGACTCTTCATTTTGAAATTCCCACCAAGGATATTCGGAATCTTCACCTCCTTCGGCTCGGTAAAAGCGTCAAACTGCGCCATGACTTTGTAGCTCTCCTCGATCGGAAACCATCGCAGCCCTTTGAACGTTCGTCTCGCTTCACTGTTGTTATCCTTCAGGCGAATGCCAAATCGCTCCTCTCGCTTGATTAGATAAAACGTCTGGCTCCCGGTCTGAATTTGCGTCGGCTTTCCCTTTTCATCCGAGACCAGGTCGATCGCGGAAATATTCTTGCCATCGCTCTGCGCCTCTACGCCGCTCTCGACTTTCAAAGTTGCAGAGCCGTTGTGAAAATTGATTTCGCCGAATTTTCCCTGCTTGAAGTTGTCGGTTAGTCGCACGTCGAACTTCGGGCCTGCTCCCACGGTGCTGATCCCATCCTTCAGCCAGAAAAGTCCCGCCACCGTCAGCCACCCGTTATCTTTTTTCAGATCGCTCTCTTCATCACTCCGCCATTTTTCGATTTCTTTGACGTAATCGGTGTGTGCGTTCGCGGAGACAAGGGCAACAAACGCTGTCGCCAAAAGAACGAGAATACTTTTCTTCACTGAAACTTAAAGCTGTAGCGGCGGTCTCCGACCGCCGCAAACTTTTCGTGCGTTATCTGGCGGTGCGATTGGAAAGAATTCCGTTAAATCTGCCTTGGTGATACGTGCTGCACCGTCGGCATCGGTTGGATTCGGGCTGAGCGTGAAATCGTTCTTGTGGCGCAAACGCATGGACGCGGAGAAGTAAACCAGCGCAACGATACGCCTCGCCGGCCGGGCCGAGCATCCGGGCTGTGACAAACTTTGGAAGGCAAAGGCTCAAGATGCGTGATGCGAGTTGCCTAACGAGAATTAGACGAAGTTTCGTAATTAAAGGCGAACTTTTTCCTCTAATTCGCAATCGTCGGATTGAGCCCAAGCAATGCGAGCATGCGGCCGGTTTTTCCTTTTTCGGCGCGGTAGGAGTAGTAACGATCCAGATCGCAGGCGGTGCATACGCGGGAGTCGTGAATTTCTTTCAAGCCGAGTGCGCGACATTGCCGGACAATTTCAGCGGCGAAATCCACTTCGTAATGTGGCGGACGAATGCACGGGCTGAGATGCACGATCATGTTTGCTGGATCGGAGCCAAAGTGTTCGATCATGTGGTTGATTGCATTTGTGACGACGCCGAGCTCGGTGCCTTTGCGTCCGGAATGCGCGAGACCAATCGCTGGCGCCTTTGGATCGACAATGTAAACGGCGCAGCAGTCGGCGACGTGAACGCCAATCGCGATGCCGCGTTGATTAGTGATGATGCCATCGCAGCCGCGGAATTCGTAGCTTGGGAGGGACGCCGCTCCGCGGGGTCCGCGGTCGGCGTGGAGCGCCGACCCTACCTCATCTACCCGCCTTCGCTCGGCTATAGCGCGGCAAGCAACTGCGATTTTGTTGCCGTGAATTTGTCGGGTCGTGAAGAGCGGCCAGTCGCCGCCGCCGATTGCGTTGCGAATTTCGCGATGCGCGGCGTCGAGCCGCTTTAACACTTCAGTTTTGTCGTGTGAAACGTCGATGCCGGGAATTCTTTGCGTGAAAACGTGGCGACAGATTCCAATCGCACTCAGCGCGGGAAATTGCTCGAAGGGAAGGTCCATTATTTAACCTCCAGATCCCAAGCGCCAACATCCAGAGAAGCGCCAGTGGTCAAGCGCCCAAACACCGCCCGCGCGACTGTCATTCTGAGCGGAGCGAAGAATCCAGCACCAGTTCCTTGGAAGACGCTAGAACATACGCACTCACACAAATAACTGGTGCTGGATGTTTCGTTTTACTCAACATGACAGAATAGGAAATCGGAAAATCGCGCAGCGCGCTTTGATGTTTGAAACTTCGAGTTTCTCTGAAGCTCGCCGGCTTGGAATTTGGATTTGAGCTTATTTAGAATACGAAGTTCGGGATCTTCCAGCAGAAATTCGCGGCGCGCTATCGTCAGCGCTTTTTGGTTTTCCTTCGGCGTCCACGCCGCTGCCGGTGTAATAGGTTTTCGTTTTTGTCGCGTGCGGCGTGAGGTGAGCGAACATCTCGTGGTAGGTGCTCTGCGCGCCGGTGGCTCGATCAAATTCCGCAAGCGAGGAATTGTAACCGAAAAGCGCCTGTAAACGCGTTGATTGCGCTGTGAGCAGTTGCACCTGCGCGTTGAGCACATCCAATTGGACTCCTGCACCTGCGTCCAGTCGCGCCTTGGCAAGCCGCAACGCCTCCTCGGCTTGCTCGACGTTTTTCTCCTGACTCTTAATCAGCTCCTGGTTCTGTAGCAAATTTGAGTAGGCCTGTTGTATCTCCAGTTCCACCTGCCGAACGTCATCGTCGTAAGTGAACCTGGCTTCCGAAAGGAGGGCACGCTGTTGTATGACCTGGCCAGCGATCGCGCCGCTGTCCCAGATTGGCAAACTGCCCTGCAGCGTTGCGATCCAACCTTTGGAAATATCGTGCCAACTGGAATTCGTAGGCGAGCTGACCCATTCGCCGCCCCCGGACGTAGTGATGGTTGGGAGCCACTGGCCCGCTGCCGCCCGCACTTGCTGGAGTTGATTCAAGACATTTGCCCGCGCCTGTTTAAGAAATGGGCGCCGCTCCTTTCCAAGCTCGATGGCATTCGCCAATGCGATGCTGCGCGGGATGTATGGCATTTCGCCTATCACTTCCAGTGGCGGATTTTCACCGCGCCTTGGCTGGAAATCGAGGCCGAGTGTCTTGGCCAGAGTGATCTTCGAGATACGATAATTATTTTGCGCGGTGATCAATAGCGGAAGCTGATTGTAGAGGGCCACTTCCGCCTGGAGCACGTTAAACCGAGGGACCGTTCCGGCTTCGAACCGATTTTGCTGGTCCTTCAGCTGACTTTCCAACAAGTGCACCGATTGCTCCTGTACTTTGATAAGCTCTCGATTGACCACGACTTGATAGAACTGTGTTTTCACGGTCGCGAGGAGTTGGTCCAGAATATTGCGGAACGCGAAGTAGGCGCTGTCCCGTTGAAAGAACGTGCCACGAATCTGTGGGAATGTTGTGCCGTTAAAAATCAGTTGCGATCCAAGAACGCTAATGGAGTAGGAGACATCGCTCGCCCGAGCATTGCTAATAGTCGTTGGTGTCGGTGACGGAGCGGCCAGTGGTGGCTGAATCTCGCCGACTTGCGACGGCAGCGATTCGAAAAGCGATGCAGCCCCCGTCGTACCGCCCAGCGTTGTACCTGTCCCGCTCGTCGTGGTTCCGAATATCCGGGCGCCAACCAAGTTCGGATCGGTCCAGTCGAAATTCGCCTTAGCGTTGACCTGAGGCAGCGCCTGCGCCCGGACTTGAATGATGACGCCTTTGGTGCGTTTGATCTCTTGTTCCGCGATGAGGAGAGTCGGATTGCGCTGGAGCGCCGTCAGGATCGCCTGATCAAGTGTAAACGTGGGAACTTTGTATGAAGAAGATGTACCCCTGCCTGTCGATGTCGATCCTTCGCCTGCGCCAGCGCGCGCCACCGAGCTTGCAGCAATCATCGAAGCGGCGAACCCGGAGATTACAAAATATTTTCGCATAAAGAAGATTTAGCCCCAGAGATTAGACGCGTAATCGTAGGCGCGTGGATTCAAACTCTTCGCTTTTTACCTTGGTGTGATAACACCGCCGGCCAATAGATGAAAATCATTTCGATTGGCAATAATCGTAAATTTTACTGTAAATGTGCAGCCAGGCCTTCTGCTCATCCGGCGTGAGGTGGTTCAGTACTTTTATCAAATTGCCAACCATTTCCTCGCGAATCCGGCGCACCAGGGCCGAGCCTTTCGGCGTGATGCAGACCATCACTTTGCGGCGATCGTCTCGCGCAACCGAGCGCGTCACGTAGCGAAGATTCTCCAGGCGCGCCACCAGACCGCTCGCCGCCGCGGTGGTGTGCCCCATCTTCTGCGCAATCGCAGACATGGTGAGCACTTCTTTTCGATCGAGGTACGTGAGTAGAAAAAATTGCGGGAACGAAACGTTGCCGGGCGCGAGTTCCTTGCACAGACGCAGCACAAAGCAGCGCTGCATTTCCAACACGATGTGGGAAAGCCGTTCCGCATCGGCACGAATTTGATCGGTCGGACTTCGTGCAGGTGCGGTGACGCTTCCCGTATTCAAGGCGATAAAGCTAAAAATGCGCGCATGGCCTGTCAAACCCGCTTCGCGGAAGAAATTAGCTAACCCCAGATTTGAACATCAACAATTTCATCCGCTTTCAACGACTGGCCCACCGCGAGCCGCAGCAGCGCATTCGACTGGCTCAATCCGAAAAGCGCATGTGATTCCTGGCGACCAATCGGAGTAAAATTCCCGTGTTCGATCTTCCCGCGAATGTAATGGGGCCGATCGCTGTCGTTGGTTAGATCGAGGCTCAACTTCGCTGGCACTTTGGGCAGATCGAAATTCGTTGCGCCCATCATTTTCAAAATTGCAGGCTGCACGAATTGTAAAAACGTGACAAACGCCGATACCGGATTACCCGGCAAACCAAACACGGCGCACTCGCCGATCTTGCCAAATAGGAATGGCTTCCCTGGTTTGATCGCGATTCGCCAGACGTCGATCTTCACGCCAAGGTCGTGCAATGCAGCCTTCACCAGATCGTGCTCTCCGACAGAAACACCACCACTGATAATCAGAATGCGACTCTTGATTCCGCGCTTCATCGCTTCAATCAACGACTCGCGCTCGTCCCGACAATTCTCCACGGAATCTACGACCGCACCGCAGCATTGTAGCACTCCATCAAGTAACGCCGAATTGCTGTCATAAATCTGCCCCGCTTTAATCTTCTTGCCCGGCTTCACAAGCTCGTCGCCGGTCGAAACGATCGCCGCGTTCACTTCGCCGCCGACAGTCACTTCGGCGAAACCTTGTGACGCCAGTAGAGCCATTGTCGGAGCGCGAATCGCCTCGCCCTTCGCCAGGATCATCTGGCCTTCCGCTAGATCGCAGCCGCGTCGCCGGACGAAGTCGCCGTGATCGACATCGACGTTTACGACGATCTCTTCGCCGTCGCGCGTTACGTCTTCCTGCATCACAACAGCATCCGCTCCGGCAGGCACCGGCGCGCCCGTGAAAATCCGAACCGCTTCACCACGAGAAATACAAAGTTGCTTGTCAGGACCAGCCGGCTGTTCGCCAATCACGCGCAACCGTTTGCCCTTTTTGCAGGAGCTTGCCATGACAGCATACCCATCCATCGCAGAATTATCGAAAGCCGGCAGCGGCAGCCGCGCGAAATGATCTTCGGCCGCGAAAAAATCCAGCGATTTTGAGATCGACAATTTTCGCGCCGGCAAAGGCCGAACTGTCTCAAGAATTTTCTTTCGCGCTTCTTCTTCGCTGATCACCGTAAACTTAATCAATTGGCAATTGGAAATTGGCAACTCCGATCATCATGACAAACTCTGTAGCCACGTCCCTGTGGGACGTGCGCACGGCGCACAGCGCCGTGGCTACATCTCTTCGGCAGCACACGAAACCAGGTCGGTGTCGGCAATTGCAAAATTGGAAATTGGAAATCCCCAATTAATCGCGATATTCTCGCTCTGTTTTTGGTGAGGTGGCTGAGTGGTCGAAAGCAGCGCTTTGCTAAAGCGCCGTAGCCCAAAAGGCTACCGAGGGTTCGAATCCCTCCCTCACCGCCAGATCCCAGACTGACCAAGTCGGTCGCTTTCGACGCAGAGCTTTTGGATAATTCAACCTGCAGTCTTTACTGGATTTACCTGATTGATTCGCAGCTAGTCTAGCTTCCCGACGAGCTCCCACCTCGCTCCAGAGCGCAGTCAGATTTGCTTGGCTCGCCCGCTGTGATGGTTACTGATTGGAAATCGTCGCGGTTGTTCCGTCGATCTTAGTGAAATTGACAGTGAACTTCTCGTTGTACGTCAGCGCTCTATCCTGTAGGACGCTGATCGCCAGGGCCTCTCCGAGTTGGATCGATGAGTCAGTGTCGCTGCGCCAGTGGATTCCGGGATGAATGCCGTGGCCGAAGGAGATGTTGTGCGCGAGTTTGTTTAGCTCGCCGTTGACCGTCATTTGTCCCGCATCGCCCCCAGTGTAGGGCAAAAGTGAAAACCCATCGCTGCTAGGTACTACGAGATGCGGAATCACAAAATTACCGTCGAAGAAAAACTTCAAGATAGTAATGCAGGCACCAGCAACCGCGCCATGGCCAGTAGGGTAAGCCGGGTGGGTTGGCGAACCTTCGGGGAATGCCTGAGAGAGGAAATAATCTCCATATCTGTTCAAGCTCCTTTGCACAGCCAGTGAGTTGAGAACGTTGTCGTTGACACGGCCATCGAGTGTTCTCCCGTGACCGGTCAGAATTTGGCGGGCGATGGCGCCACCGGACTCGGGACGCTGACGCAAGTGGACATACCACTTTTGATACCACACGCAGTTCAGCGCAAAGCCGGCGATAGCCGCCACCATCGCCGCGAAGTCGGGCTGACCGAAGGTGCCAAAGCCGTTCTGTGTGCTGGAGTTGACGTAAGGATTTCCGGGGTTCAGCGGCACACCGAGGGTGTTAAGCACCAAATAGGCTGTGAAGTAAGCCTGGTAGAGTACATCCACATGAGTATACGCGCCGAGACCGCGGCCATTATTGAGGTAGCGAGGTTGCGGATCCAGCTGGTTTCGCAGTCCAGTATCGATGCCATTTTGCACTTGTTGGAAGGTTGCGGCATCGGTCATGTAATCGATGCCCGCTGCGTAGGTGATCATCTGCTGGTTCATTTCCTGCGCGCCCAGGAAAGTCGGGATTAAGGACAACTGAGAGATGTGAGGCCCAATCGTCTCGCCTGGATAGCCCCCACGGAATAACAAAGTTGGCGTTACATTACCATTACCATCTCTTGGGCCTGCGTAACTGGGCATACCCGAAAGCTCCTCTGCCGCGTCGGCAGCAGTGGCATTTGAAATGTAGTCGGTGAACGCTACATCGCGGAGTAGCGAGGCCCAGTACATTTCTACGAGTTCCGTCCCGTAAGCCGCACTGGCGAGGGCCGGAGCGGGCGGGACAATTATTGCGTTCTCTTGATTGTCCGGACATGGCGCGTTGCCAAACTGCACGGCATCGCTGCCTTCCAAGCCAAAAGCGAGGCCACCTTGCGGACCATTTAGCCTCCGCGTGCCACCCATGATGATGTTTTCGAAATCTGCTGGGTTGCCGCTGTTCAACGCCCTCTTGAACGTCTGGAAGGCATTCAAATTTACCAAGCCGATACCATCCTGGAGAATGCCTTTGCTGTAGGTGCCGCACTTGTCGCGGTAGCGCTGCTCATCGCCGTTGGTCGTATGGGGAGGAACGGGAATACGCGCTTGTTTGTTAGCGGTCTCCAGGCGGATTGCGAAGCACCGTCTTACGCGCGGATCGGCCCGAGAAGCCGGCGTACGAATGCCATCCTCGAAGCTAGCATTGCTAGACTGAGCGGAAGCAAGAACGGATTTGCCGAGCAGTGCGCCACCCGTCAGCGCTGCACCAACTTGGCCTAAAAACTTGCGGCGACTAGGCGCCTTCACAGCATTGTTAGCGGACGGTTTTCCTGTTTCGTTTGTGTTCGCGACGCCATTTTTTTCATTCATTGTAGTCTCCTGTATTGGCCGAGCGCGGGCATTGTGTGACACACCTGTTCCCGCGTCGAGTTAATTACAAAAAGACCGTCTCGATGCTCCGCTTCCGTTGGCTTTTGCTTTGCAAAAATTGCCATCGCCGCTGGCACTGTGGGCTGCGGCATAGTTTCAGGATTCGATTTCATCTCGCCAGGCAGGCGAGATTCTGCCCAACCCTTCTCGCGAAAGTCGAGGGGGTCTTAGTCATTGTGCTTCATGCCGCCGATCTCTGATGGAGCTGCAGCGACGCACGCTGCTTGTGTGCTAAATGCCCGCCCGGATTGGACTGAATGCTCATCGCAATTCGCCAACTTTTCAGCATGTGTTTATTTTTCGCATTGCATGTGCACTGAGCGACTCCGAGATCAAAATTTTGTAGGCGGCAGATTTGTCGAACCGATTAGCCTCCTTGTCATTCCGAGCGAAGTTGAGGAATCTCTGGATACATCTCCGCGTAGGTTGCTATGACACAAACGCTGTTTGCCATCCGAAATTTCATAGGAGGAGAATTTGTCGCGCCGATTAGCGGCCGGTATCTCGCCAACATTGAACCGGCGACTGGCAAACCATACTCGCAGGTCGCGGACAGTGATGCGCGCGATGTCGATCTTGCGGTCGCCGCAGCAGAGAAGGCCATTCGCGATTGGTCGATCAAACCGGCAGCCGAACGTTCGCGTTATTTGCTGCGGATCGCCGATTTGATCGAACGCGACCTGGAGAAATTTGCGCGCGCCGAATCAATCGATACCGGCAAGCCGATTTCGCTCGCGCGCACGCTCGATATTCCGCGTGCCGTCGCAAACTTCCGATTCTTCGCGACTGCGATCCTGCATACTGAATCGGAAGCGCACATCACCGACAACGTGGCGTTCAACTACACGCTGCGTCAGCCGCGCGGCATCGCGGGACTGATTTCGCCATGGAATTTACCGCTGTATTTGCTCAGCTGGAAAATCGCGCCTGCGATTGCCGTCGGCAACACGGCTATCGCCAAACCGAGCGAGCTGACGCCAATGACGGCTTACATGCTGTGCGAGATCGTGCGCGAAGCCGGTCTGCCGAATGGCGTCCTCAACGTTGTGCATGGCACCGGACCAAACGTCGGCGCCGCGATCACCGCGCATCCGACGATTAACACGATCTCGTTCACAGGCGGCACCGTGACAGGCCGCAAAGTCGCTGAGGCATGCGCGCCGCTTTTCAAGAAAGTCTCGCTCGAACTCGGCGGCAAAAATCCGAACATCATTTTCGCCGACGCCGACCTTGACGCAGCGGTCGCCGGCAGCGTGCGTTCTTCGTTCGCAAACCAGGGACAGGTCTGCCTGTGTGGTTCACGCGTGTTTGTCGAACGTTCGGCTTACAAAGATTTCGTTGATCGATTCATCGACAAGGCCTCGCAATTGAAAATGGGTGATCCGCTCAACGAAACAACCGAGCAAGGTGCAATCGTGAACAAAACGCAGGTCGACAAAATCAAGTTCTACGTCGATCTCGCGCAGAAGGAAGGCGGCAAGGTAACGCTTGGCGGTTCCGCACCGCAACCGCCTAACGAACGCTGCCGCGAAGGATATTTCTTTCCGCCAACCGTCATCACCGGTTTACCGGTCTCATGCCGCACAAATCGCGAAGAGATCTTTGGACCTGTCGTCACCATCACGCCATTCGACAACGAAGAGGAAGTGATTGGGTATGCCAACGATTGCGACTACGGCCTCGCCTCCAGCGTTTGGACACAAAACCTGAGTCGCGCCCATCGCGTCGCTGAACGAATCAACACTGGCACAGTCTGGGTGAATTGCTGGCTCGTGCGCGATCTGCGTGTCCCCTTCGGCGGCATGAAACAAAGCGGCGTCGGCCGCGAAGGCGGCACCGAGGCGCTGAACTTTTTCACGGAGGCTAAAAACATTTGTATAGCCAAATAACCAGTTTTGCGAAGCGCGGAGTCTGTCGCGCCGTAGCCTTGGCGAAGGCGGAATTCTTCACCGAGCCAAAGAACGTCTGCATCGCGAAATGAAGTGAACGGCTCTGCTTTATTCAACAGAACGAGTTGGTCATCGGTTCAGGAAGCTCAGAACCATGGCATGCGCAAAGAGATCGGTAGCTTGTCGGCGAACCAAATCTTGAAAACGTCAGCTGACCTGGAAAGATACAAAAGTAGCGGTCATCATCTTCAACAGGCGAAAAGACTTCAGCGCTGTCCTAAAGGCGATCAAAGAAACAGTGCCAAAGCATTCAAGCTTTAAATGCGAAGTGACTGTTCAGCATGAAAGGCGATTTCGATACACTTTTGGCAACCGCGATGACGTGAACCGAGAATTGATCCTGACCGTTCTTGCGTTCGACGTTCCGGGATGTTGAGAGTCCCGAACAAATCCGTTTTCATCCGCGTAATCCGCGGTTACAGATCTACCTTAGTCTTGCGGCTTCTGTCGCCTAATGCGCTGGATGAAATACTCTGGATAAGCCGACAATTTAGCCGCATAATCCACCGTCCTCTCGCGAGGATCATTAAAGTAAATGCCACCCGAGAAAACTCCTTCAAGGCAAAGCGAGCGCGAAAAGAGCGACGAGACGCAACGTGACTCAGATTCGGCTTCTGAGCATCAAGCGGACTTTGATCGCGATGCTGAACGAGTAGAAGCAGATAAGGCCAAGTTGCAAAGTCGAAGCGACTCAGACGCTTCTCGTGATCTGGGGAGAGCGGATGTGGGAAGAAGCGGCGCAAAACGCCAGGCTGAAGGAGATGAAAGGCTGCGAGTAGAAAGACAAACGTCGGACCAGGCAATCAAAGGCGAACGACTCCGAACTGATGCTGCTACGGAAAAGGGACGGAGCCATCATCAGGCATCCGCCCGGTCTTCCGCTGAATTATTATCGCAAGAACAAAAGAGCCACCAAAGAACCAGGGCGACTCTTACTACACGGGAAGAATTCCTCGCTATCGTAAGCCACGATTTGAGGAACCCTCTCAATAATATATCGATGGCAGCCCAGAATCTCTTAGAAGATCCTAGGGATGTAAAAGAGATGGCCGCGTCAATAAATAGAAGCGCCGGGGAAATGCTCGGGCTAATTCAAGATTTGTTAGACGTAGAAAGAATGGCCCTGGGCAAATTGACACTGCACATCGAGGAGCATGACGTTAGCGAAATAATAAAACAAGCCGTAGAGCAACTACAAGGAGCCGCCGCTTCCAAAGGAGTAACCTTAGAGGCAGAGCCTCAAGACGTGTGTGGCTACGTTGTATGCGACCGAAGCCGCGCCATGCAGGTATTGTCAAATCTGATTGGAAACGCGATTAAATTCACACCGGCTAAAGGTAAAATTTGTGTAAGCTGCCAGAGAACCGGTCCTGAAGGCAAAGAAGTGCAAGTTTCAGTCAGCGATACCGGGGAGGGAATCGCCCCAGAGAAGATTAAAACCATCTTCGAGCGTTTCTCACAGATACATAACCAAGATCGTCGCGGTATAGGACTTGGACTCTACATTGCAAAAATGATGGTTGAAGAACATCCGGGAAGAATATGGGTCGAGTCGAAGCTCGGAGAGGGCAGCACGTTTCACTTCACTCTGCCCCTCCGTTCTACTGATCCATGAAGCCAACAGTTAGCAGCGGCGCTTTGAGCTCGCGAAAACAAAACTGCGGCAGCGAAGCGATCCTTCGACTGCCGCAGCAGTTTAGTGACCGCGTTCGTTGGCCTTAGCACGATGTCGAGTTTTACATTTTCTCGCCGCAGCGGAGTGGTCATTCATCAGCGTTCGACATCGCGCCACTCGTTTCGTTTCTCGGGCGAGGCTGATTCGCCTTAGGCGCAACACGCCCCACTTGCGCAACGGCTCTCTGAGGGTTCGGGGTTTGAGGTTTGATGTAAAAGAAAATCTGTGTTCATCCGCGTAATCCGCGGTTACAAATCAAATCAATGAACGAAACCTTCGAAAGCGAGCGTGCGCCTGAACCAGTCGGTGCGTTCCCGCACGCAAAACGCGTAGGCGATTTGCTTTTTCTCTCGGGAATCGGGCCGCGTGTGCGCGGCAGCAAGGAAATTCCCGGCGTCACACTCGATTCCGTCGGCAATGTCGTCAGTTACGACATAGAAACGCAATGCCGCGCGGTTTTCGAGAACGTCCGGCTCGTGCTGGAAGACGCCGGAGCGACGTGGCAGGACATCATCGATGTCACAGTCTTCCTCACGAATATGAAAAAGGATTTTCCAATCTACAATCGCCTTTACGCCGAGTATTTCGCCGGGCCGGGCAAACCAAACCCAACGCGCACCACGATTGAGGTCGGTGCGCTGCCGACCCTAATCGCGATTGAACTCAAGGTGATTGCAGCGTTGGGATAAAATTGTCATCCTGAACCGCGAAGACGGTGAAGGATCTCACTCAGCGGGCAATAGGCACGCAAGTTAGACAGTGTGACCGACAGCGCGGATGAGAGATCCCTCGTCGTCTCCGCGACTCGGGATGACACCGCTTTTGAATTGAACGTTGGACGTTGAGTGTTGGACGTTGGACGTTTTCCGCCGATCACGAGCATCAGCATGAGTAAGAATAATTTCTTCCGCATCAGCTCCGCTGACCACACTGGCATCACGGTTTCAAATCTCAAGCGGTCGCTCGCGTTCTGGCGCGACGTGCTCGGCTTGGAGCTTTCGCACACCGCGCATCAAACTGGCGAACTGGCCAGGAAAATCACAGGAGTTACCGGATCTGAGATCAAGCTTGCTGTGCTAAAAACACCCGGCGGTCACAAAATCGAACTGCTCGAGTATCTCGCGCCGCCGAATCGGAAACATTCAGACGTTCGTCCGTGCGATGTCGGACACGTTCACGTTGCTCTGCTCGTTGATAATCTTGACGCTGTGCTTGAAAGAATCGCGACGTCCGGCTGGAAAGCGGCTGGCCAACCGCAACTTCTCAAAAGCGGTCCGAACGCAGGCAAGCGGGTCGTTTATGTTCGCGATCCTGATGGCACGACCATCGAGTTTATGCAGCCGCCGATTGGTTGAGAGTTGTTAGTTGAGTGTTGAGAGCGATTCTCAGGGCTGGACGCCTGCATAGGTCGGAATCGCTCCGTGCGGGATGTTCTTGTAAACGACACCGCCTTTCATGACGAAAACGACGCGGCGCACCGCAGTGATGTCTTTGAGAGGATCGCCGTCGAGCGCGATGATGTCGGCTTCGTAGCCAGGCGCAATAGAGCCGATACGATCGCCCATGCGCAAGGCTTCGGCGGCCAGCGAGTTCGCGGAAACCATCGCGCTCATCGGATCAACGCCGGCATCGCGCACGCGATCGATGAACTCCTCGGCGTTGCGACCATGCGCGCCCGCGAGCGCGTCCGTTCCGAACACGACTTTGAGTCCGGGAATTTTAACCGCGCGGCGTACGATATCGTGATCGAGAGACAAGGCCCGCTCCATCGCCGCGAAACCCTCCTCGGTGTAGCCGGATGTGCCGAGGAAGCGCTCCTTGTTAGCCAGATAATTCTCGATCACGAGTCCGGCTTGCGGATCGAAGTATGTGCCGTGCTCAGCTAAAGCTTTGAGGTCCTCGTCGGTCGCCATTGTACCGTGCTCCACCTGAGTGCAACCGGCAAGTGCAGCTGCGCGGACGGCGTCCTTGTAGGCGTGCACGAGCGTACGCAACCCCTGTTTGTTCGCTTCGTCGCAAGCGGCGTTGAGTTGATCTTGTGAGAGCGTCATTCCGCCGCCCTGACGTATGGATGCTGAGGCGAAGATTTTGATAAGGTCTGCGCCCGCCTGTTTCTGCTTGCGCACGAAGGCGCGAATCTCATCCGGTGTACCGGTTTTCTCTCCCTTGCCTTCCAGCGGCTCGATGGCTGTGAGGATGCGCGGACCCGGCAGCGCGCCTTTCGCGATCGCGTCGCGCAGCGGCACGTCCGTGGGCGAGCCAACGCTTTGCACGGTGGTGAAGCCCGCCATCAACGTCAGCCAGGAATTGGACTCGGACTGGTACGCGGCGAACTGCGTTGTCCCATCAGCGCCCGCGTTTTTGCCGTTCTCGCCGAAGCTCCAGGTGATGTGAACGTGCGAGTCGATCCAACCGGGCAGGACTGTGAAGCCTCGCAAGTCGTAATCAACCGGCGAAGCCTTCGGGTCGAGCGCCGCGATCTTCGAGCCTTCGACAACGACGCGCGTGTCGCGTAAAAGGTGGCCGCGCCCGTCGAGCAGCGCGCCTGCCTCGATGACGATGCGCCTCTTTGGCGCCTGGACTGTCGTGGGATTTGTTTGCGCAGTCGCGCAGATGATGAACGTGCTTAACACGCCTAGTGCGATTGCGGGTCGCCCGCGCTGAACGTCGAATCGCGTTGCGCGAGCGGTTATTGGACACGCAGCGAAAATCGCCATAGTTGAACACGATGTTTTTTGCCGACGAAACATTTGCGCGCGAAATGGACGCGCAGGACCAACTGCGCGATTTCCGCGAACAATTCTACCTTCCACTCGGTAAAGATGGCAAGCCGCTGATTTATTTTGCCGGAAATTCACTGGGTTTGATGCCGAAATCGGCGAGAGCAATCGTCGAGGAAGAATTGAACAACTGGGCAAAGCTTGGGGCGGACGCTCATCACGCCGCGGGAACGCCTTGGTATTCGTATCACGAAGCATTGCGCGAAACGACGGCGCGCCTCGTTGGCGCAAAACCGGTCGAAGTGATCTGCATGAACAGCCTCACGGTAAATCTTCACTTGATGATGGCGACATTCTATCGACCGACAAAATCGCGCTTCAAGATCCTGATGGAAGAACCGGCTTTTCCTTCCGACACGTACGCGATCAAAACGCAGATCGTGCATCACAGGCTGAATCCGAAAGAGGCGCTCGTTCTCGCGCGACCGCGCAAATCTGAGTTCACCATTCGAACGGAAGACATGATCAATCTTATCGAGAAACATGCCGATGATCTCGCCGTGGTGATGGTCGGCGCTGTCAATTTTTTTACTGGACAATTGTTCGACCTCGAGAAGATCACCGCAGCCGCGCACAAGCACGGCATCATCGCTGGATTTGATCTGGCGCATGCGATCGGCAACGCGCCGCTGGCGTTGCACAAGTGGGATGTCGATTTCGCGGTGTGGTGTTCTTACAAATATCTCAACGCCGGGCCGGGCGCGGTCGCAGGCGCATTCGTGCATGAACGGCACGCAACCAATACTGAATTGCCACGCCTTGCGGGCTGGTTCGGCAATGATCCCAACACACGATTCCTGTTGCACCTCGAACCGGATTTCATTCCAGTCGCGTCAGCGGACGGCTGGCAAATCAGCAACCCGCCGATTTTCTCGATGGCGCCATTGCGCGCTTCACTTGCAATCTTCGATCAAGCAGGGGGGATTGGCCCGCTACGGGCGAAATCGGCCAAGCTGACTGGCTATCTTGAATTTCTCCTCACGGAAATCGGCTCGAAAAAAATCAGCGTCATCACGCCGCGCGATCCGAATGGACGGGGTTGCCAGTTATCCATTCTGGCGCACCAACATCCGAAGCAGTTGCACGAAGAACTCGTCGCCGCCGGAGTGAAATGCGATTTCCGCGAACCGAACGTCATCCGCGTTGCCCCCACCCCGCTCTACAACACATTTCACGAGGTCTGGCGGTTCGCGAAGATTCTCGTCGAGCATCAGTGATGTATCATCAGAAACATCCGTGATTTTGGTATAATTCACGCTTAATTCTTCACCAATTTTGCCAACGTGATTCGAACGATTGTTTTTATCATTACATTCAGTCTTTGCGTAAGCGCTGTTTGGGCGCGGGATGAGAAATCTATCAAAAAGTTGCGTGACGCGTTCGTGGCGCTTGCGCCTGACGTGGATCCGGGCGAAGCCGAGCTGTTGTCGGTAACGGCGCACACCGCCTCGCGCAGCCTTGCGCGCGAGTATGGCCTCGTCTTGTCCCCGATATTTCAGAATTTTCTGATCCAAATGGGCAAGCGACGACGTGGCTGGTGCGGCCATTATGCGCGCGATATCGGCGAACGGCTAAAAGAGCTCAAGCTTAAGACACTGGTGCTTCACTGGGGCGCTGCTTTTGCGGGAACCGACGACGAGAGCAATTGTCTGGTAGTCACCGCGCGCAACCAGCCCTTTGAGGATGGCATCGTCATCGACGGCTGGCGCAGGGCCGGCCGATTGTTCTGGTCCGCAGTCAAAAAGGACTCTGAGTACGACTTGGCACAGGATGCATCATTGAGAAGGACCCGGTCGAGCGAATTATTTCGAGCGCAACGTCCAGAACGTCAACCTGGCTATTACGGGATCACGACATGGAAAGAAGACCCGCTCTACACCGCCTGGCTACAGGACGACAAACAGGGTTGGAAATGGCAATCGACGGGACGGTGATTTCGAGATGGCCAGCGCGCCTTGCTCTGACTTTACCTTCAAGAAATGCGCCTCGCCAGAGCGAGCCCCTGTATCATTAGAAACATCTCTGATTTTGGTATAATTCACCCTTAATCTTTGCCGATTTTGCCAACGTGCTTCGAACATTTGTTTTCATCATTGCATTCAGCCTTTGCGTAAACGCGCTTTGGGCGAAAGACGAGAAATCAATCCAGAAATTGCGCGATGCGCTGGTGGCGCTCGCGCCTGACGTGGATCCGGGCGAAGCCGAGCTGCTCTCGGTAACGGCGCACACCGCCTCGCGCAGCCTTGCGCGCGAATATGGCCTCGTCTGGTGCCCGGCGTTTCAGAACGTACTGATCCACATGGGCAAGCGACAACGTGGCTATTGCGGCCATTATACGCGTGATATCGGCGAACGCCTGAAAGCGCTCAAGCTCAAGACGCTGGTGCTTCACTGGGGTGCTGCTTACGCGGGAACTTTGGACGAGAACAATGGTCTGGTAGTCACCGCACGAAACCAGCCTTTCGAGAACGGCATCGTCCTCGATGGCTGGCGCAGGGCCGGCCGGTTATTCTGGTGTCCACTTAAAGAGGACTCTCAGTACGACTCAGGACAGGGGGCCCGGTGGAGGGCAACTCACCACGGCAGTTACGGGGTCACGGCATGGAAAGAAGACCCGCTCTACACCGCTTGGCTACACGACTACGAACACGCTTCCCAATGGCAATGGCATCCGGCGGTACGCTAACTTGTTAGTCACGAGCGATTCAAGCCGTTGCGACATCCGCGTTATCCACGATGGAAAATTTTATCTGCGTCCAATGCGGAACGCAGTTTGCTGAAAGCGCGCAGCCGCCGCCAAGCTGTCCAATCTGCGAGGATGAACGTCAATTTGTTCGTCATGCTGGCCAGGAATGGACGACGCTCAAACAGCTGGCGGCTGATCATCACAACCGACTCGAACAGGAAGCGTCACGCCTTCTGGGGATCGGTACGGAACCGGAATTTGCGATAGGCCAGCGCGCTTTGCTCTTGCAATCCCCTGAGGGAAATCTGCTCTGGGACTGTATCTCGTTGCCGGACGACCAAACCATCGCCGAGGTGAACGCGCGCGGCGGCATTCGCGCCGTTGCCATTTCGCATCCGCATTTTTACTCGTCGATGATTGAGTGGGCTGAACGATTCGATGCGCAAATATTTCTGCACACCGCTGATCGCGACTGGGTCATGCGCAAGAGTTCGCGCATCCAATTTTGGAAAGGAACAACGCTTTCGCTTTGGGATGGCATGACGTTGATCAACTGCGGCGGGCATTTCGAGGGCGGCACGGTGTTGCACTGGCCCGCGACGTCCCGCGGTGGCGGGACCAAAGGCGCATTGCTAACGGGAGACATCATTACCGTGGTGCAGAACCGTCGTTACGTCAGCTTTATGCGAAGTTATCCAAATCTCATTCCGCTTGGACCCACGGCAATACGCCGCATCGTCGAAAGAATCGAACCGTTCTCGTTCGATCAAATCTTCGGCGGCTGGTGGCAAGCGAACGTTCTCTCAGATGCAAAAGCAGCAGTCGCGCGATCCGCTGAACGTTATCTGCGCGCGATCGGTGCGTAGATACTTGCCCCAGAATTTTCACACCTTGCGGAGCCGACCTTATTTGTAGGGCAAGCGCTTCGCTTGCCAAACGCCACACACGGCGTAGCAGACAGGCGTTTTGCCCACACGTAAATTTAGAAGGCAACCGAGGCGGTTGCCCTACAATCTCGGCTCATGCTCACTGATGAGTTGATCAACAATGCGCGGCAATGCGATCGCAGCTGGCTCGCGCACCAGCTGCGTTGCGAATTGTGAGAGCGGCGTCCCTTCGGGATTCACTTCGATAAGTTCGCCGCCATTACGGCTGGCACGAAGCGCCCAGTCGACGATGTATCCAAAGGTCGCGGTTGTCCCGGCCACGATCACAAGGTCGCAAGATCCGCGATCGAAATAATTTTCAACTCGCTGCAGCTCGTTCCACGGCAGTCGCTCCCCGAACCAGACAACACCGGGTCGCATGAGCGCATCGCATTTCGGACACTTTGGAGTGCGGCGAAATGTCGCCGCTTTGAAGGCGCGGACATGTCCGCACACTCCAAAAACAGCATTTTCTCGATCCTCGCGCTCCCCCTCGTAATCGTGTCGGCTAAAATCGCAGCACGAACATCTGGTAACGAAAATGTCCCCGTGAATTTGCACCATCTTCTCATTTGCAAGTCCGGCACGCGCATGCAGATCGTCCACGTTTTGTGTGACGAGCAGGAAGTCGCCTGCGTGTTGGGCCAGTTTAGCAATCGCCGCGTGCGCTGCATTCGGTTGCGCGTTGCGGATGCGCTGCCGCCGTTCGCGATACCATTCCCAAACGAGTTCCGGATCACGCGCGAATGCTTCGGGCGTGGCGAGCTTTGCAGGATCAACGTTCCGCCAGTAACCGTCCTTGCCGCGAAAAGTTGGGATGCCGCTTTCAGCGGAAACGCCTGCGCCGGTGATTACGAGAACACGCATTCACGAAATGCGCGTTGTAGCGGCGCTTGTGTCAAGCGTCGGAACCCAATCGTTAAATACGTTGCCGAAAAAAGATCGCGTTGCCATCGGGGCACCTTTATGAGTCAGGCCATGAAAAAACAAATCATCGTTTTAGCTGTCACTCTAGTCACCTCGTCCGTCTGCGTTCTCGGCGCCGACACTCCCGAGACGCGGCGCCATGAAGCGGAACGTTATCTCCAGGCTAATCCGCCAAAGGCGCTGTTCGAAGACATGGCTGACAAGATGGCTGCAAACCTTCCACCGGATCAACGCGAGCAGTTCAAGCGAATGATGACCTCAGACCTCGACATTGCGGCACTAACAAAAGCGATGACAGATTCGATGGTAAAACATTTCACGACCGAAGAGCTGAAGGCATTAGCTGATTTTTATAGCTCGCCGGTGGGGAAATCAGCCATGCAAAAGTTTGGTGCTTACATGGCAGACATCATGCCGGCGATGCAGGCTGAGATCATCAAAGCGCAGGCAAAGCTGAACCAGTCGCTCCCGAATCAATCGCCACGGTAAAATCAACGTGTAGTTGGAACGCGCTGACAATAATACAGCTTTGCCGCTGATGTTTCGACTTCCGCGGTTCCCTGTTCCTTCGTCTTCGGAGAAGCCGATCCACCTTGGGCGCACTGTTAATCCCAGCCAATCTGACGGCCTTTGTTTTGTTCTTCCAGCCAGCTCATGAGCGGTTTGAAGTAATCCATCATCGCGCGCGTGGAGATGTCTTCGCCGGTGGCTTCTTTCAAAACCTTGCGCCAATCTTCTGTGCCGCCTTTTTTCAAAATGTTGTTCAACCATGCGCCGACTTCCTTGTTGTTGGCGTAATTACACGATTGCGGCGGTTGATGGAGAATTTTGCGTGCGATGTAGTCATGCAATTGAAACTTGAACACGGTCGCGAACGCATAGTTGTAGTAGTAGGCTGGGTTATCGTTGATATGCGTCTTGGTGGCGGCATCGCAAAATTCTTCGCCGCGCGGCGACGGCGGCTCGACGCCTTGAAAATCAGCGACGTATTTCCACCAGCGCGCGTTCCATTGATCCGGCGGGAGATTGTGCGCGTAGACGTCCGCTTCCCAATGGGGCATCACGCCGCATGAGAAATAAATAAACGGAATCGAACGGGCTAGCGCATCATCCAAGAGGAACGCTGTCTTATCCGCATCGAATTCGAGGGGCAAAACACCGCGTGATTGCAGATATGGCACCTGACTGGACGCGAGCGCGATCAATTCGCCGATGCCTTCGTGAAATCCCGGCGCAGCTCCGAGCCGCAACAAATACGGAACCTCCGGCCGCGTATAAGCTTTGAAGTAATAACCGTGACCGAGTTCGTGATGCGCAGTGAAAAACCAACGCGTATTCGGTTCGATGCTTTGCAGCGACCGAATGTCGTTCTCAAGGTCGATATGCGAGCAGGAGGCGTGCGTGTTCTTCTTGCGCTTCGAATCCGGCGGCAACGGATACAAATCTGATTTCTGCCAAAAGCTTTGCGGCAACGGCGAGAACCCCAGCCCGGTGTAAAATTGCTCGGCAGTCTTGATGATCCATTCCGGTTTTCGCCCTTCGAAGTACTTGTCGATGTTCGCAGCCTCAACGAGGCCCGGCCATTCCTGCGCCCAACGATTGTTGATCCAATGCGCCGGAATTTTTTTCGGCACGGGCTGATGATATTTCTCCGCGAGCTTGTATTTCGCCCAGGTATGCAGTTGCAAATAAAGCGGGCGCAGTGTGGCCATCCAATTCTCCAGCATCTTGAGCATTTCATCCGTGGTCATTCCGTAAGCGGCGACCTGGAGGCCGAAGTAATCCGGATACTTCATCTCTTTCGCCACGCCGTTGCGCAGATCACGCAAGACAATCAGGTTTGGTTTAAGCGCCGGGCCCGATTCCTTCGACGTTTCCCAAACTGCTTTCCGCTCCGCGAGATCGGTGCTTTTCTCGAGCTTATTGTCGATTTCGTTGGCCGTGATTTTTTGGCCATTGAGTTTAAATTCGAAGCTGTTGAGAATCGATGCCTGTTTCGTTTCTGCGACGACGCGTTTGTTAACCAAATCGGGATTTGTCATCGGTCCTTCGGCCGCATTCAGAAGAAGCTGTTTCAACTGGCGAACCGTGAGGTCGTTTAATTCCTTCTCATGCGTCAGCAACTCGCGCGCTTCACTGATGATCGCCGGGTTCCCATTAAATGCTGCGTACGCTTTCCCCGTGGCTTCAGCCGCAGCGTCATGCTCTGGCGTCACATCGGTGACAGCGAGCCACTGCGCTTCGCTGTTCACGCGGTAAAGCGCCTGATATCCCGCGTTCGCGAGCGCGAGAAAACGATCCGCGCGCTCCTGAATGGGCGACTTTGTCTCAGCAAAAACCGGCGACCCAAATGACAGCAGGAGCAAAACAACGAACGAGGTATGGCGATGCATGACCGGACGTTAGTTGCAAGCCTTGTTACCGCGCAAGCGCTGCTACGTTAGTTTGCGCTCGGACGTTCCGGGTTTCGGATGTTTGTACGAAAGCCACAAAAACAGGCATCCGACAATCGGAATCAGGATGCCCATTGGCAGAACGACTCCCACGTTACCCGGCGAGAAATTATGCGCCACTATCATCTGGTAAATGTGCCCTGCAGCTGCGCCCCACGAGAAAGCAGAAGGCGGAATTATTGTTGCGAATCGGAATGGCAAACTCGCCTTGAATGCAATCACTCCTGCAATCCCCACACCCAAACTAGCGAATCCTACTTCTGCCTGAAACGGACTCTGTTCCCACCCGATAAACTTTGCGGCCGTGTCACCCACAAACACATGGAACACGAAGTTTACGAGATTGTTTATCCCGATCGTGAAGAGCAGGTAATAGGAGAAGAATGCCTCGGCGACTACGTCAGCCCGCAGCGGCTTTGGCTTGCTGATCAGTGATATTGCCCCGGCAGCGAGGCCGATGATCAGAAACGTGAGGAAATAATTGGCTATGACAAAAATTAGAAGCGCAGACAGCTTCGATTCACCCATGGGAATGAGATTAATGAGGATGGATAAAATTGTTACGCGCGAATAATGGTTCAAAACCTGAACGACAGCCCTCCCCTGCCTTGCTTGATGAAATTACAACGCGCGGAATTCCTCGCCGCGTTCGAGCGCCATTTCACCTTTAAGATTTTCACGGTCGCGACCGATACTGGCGACAGCGGTGAGTTTGTCGCCGGCGCGGAAAACCGCCGAAGCGTCTTTAGCCTTGAGGTTTCCCGACACGCTCACCTCATCGTTGCCGCTGCCATGGCCGACGTAGCGGATGTGCAGATCGAAATGGTTGCTCCAGAAAAATGGCGGTGCCCTGAACGGCTGGCGCGCGCCCAGAATATTGCGTGCCGCCGTCTGCCCCTGCCGTTCGGCCACGACCCAGTGCTCGACGCGTATGCGGCCCGCGCGCGGATCGGGCCAACGCGCGATATCACCCGCGGCAAAAATTCCTGGCATATTCGTTTCTAAAAATTCGTTGACCAACACGCCGTTGTCAGTCGCGATCCCCGCTTTTTCAGCAAGCGCAATGTTCGGGCGCACACCGATTCCCACAACCACCAGGTCGCAATCCAAAATCGTTCCATCATCGAGCTGCACATGTCGGTCTTGTATGATTGCCGGCGTTCGTCCGAGATAAAATTTTACGCCGTGCGCTTCGTGAGTTTCGCAAATCAAGTTGCCGAGTTCACTTCCGAGAACTTTTCCGAGCGGCAGCGACTCTTTCCCGACGACTGCGACGTCGAGTTTTCGCTCGCGCAGCGATGCCGCCACTTCCAAGCCGATGAAGCTCGCGCCAATGACAACCGCTCGCTTCGCGTTTTCCGCCTTCGCGATGATGCGCCGGCTGTCAGCGAGAGTTCGCAAATAACAAACGTGCGGCAGGTTATCGCCCGGAATTGAGAGCCGAACCGGCTCGGCGCCGGTCGCCAACAGCAGCGCGCCATAGCCTAACGAGCGGCCGTCGGATAGCGTCACCTGTTTCGCTTTTGGATCGACCGCGGTCACAGAGGTGTTCGTGAGCGTGTCGATCTTTTGCTCGCGATAAAAATCTGCCGAACGCAACGGGATCCACTCTTCGGGCGCAGTGCCCGCAAGATAATCTTTGGAAAGATTCGGGCGATCGTAAGGCAGAAATTCGTCGGCACCGATCAGCGTGATCGGCCCGTCGTACCCTTCGCGGCGCAACATTTCCGCCGCGGCGTTGCCAGCTGCACCCGCGCCAACGATGACCACGCTTGCTGGTGAGGATTTCGGTTTACGCACCGGTTTTTTGTCAATCTTGCCTGTCACAAAAAAACGGTCGCCGCGTTTCTCGACTTTCCAGCACGACGTGTCGCTCAATGCCGGCGCCCCAATCGCTTCGCCGGTCCGCAGATCGAAGCGCGCATGATGCCACGGACAGCGCACCGTGCAATCCACCATTAAACCTTTGGCCAGAGGCCCGCCGTAATGCGTGCAGGTGGCGCCGATCGCAAAAAGCTCAGGCCCTTGTCTGGCCACGAGAATTGCTTCGCCAAAGGCGTGCCCAAGAAGCATTCCTTCATCGGGCACCCGGTCGATGTGGCAGCCCTTTTCGAAATCGGGTCCCTCGAGTTCGCGCGATTCTTCAGCCATGGAGATCTCCTTCGCTACGTCATATTAGAATCGCGCTGAAGTCCCGACGCGCGCGCTCCATCTGATTCATTCGAAGACGGATGCAACCGTGGTATAAATCCCGCGCGATTGGATTGTAAGAACAACTAACCGATAGGAGGACATCATGCTCGAAGTAGCTGCTGTGTTATTCGCCCTAACTGCGCTGGGCGGAATCATCCTGGCGACACTGCATCTGAAGAAAAATGACGCTCCCATTCCGCTGGCTCTGGTGCATGGCCTGGCGGCGGCAGTGGGATTGGTGCTGTTGATCGTCGCCGTCATGCAAATGCCGTCAGCCGGCCTCGCAGGTGTGGCGCTGGCGATTTTTGTGATCGCCGCGCTGGGAGGGTTTGTGCTATTCGCGATGCACCTGATGAAGAAATCGCTGCCCCGAGGGCTCATTTTTGTGCATGGGCTGGCTGCTGTGGTGGCGTTTGTGGTGTTGCTGGTCTCGCTGCTGCGCGGCTAACGCGAGACTCAAATAAGCAAGGGACCGGGCTCATCATGTCAGCACCTGCAAGTTTCAAGGGTCATCCGTTCCATCCGATCATTATTCCATTGCCAATTGGGTTATGGATTTTTTCGATCGTCAGCGACCTGATTTTCAAATTTGGCTGGGGCAGCCCGGTCTGGAACGACGTCGCATTTTATACTCTGGCTGGCGGCATCATTGGCGCGCTGATCGCCGCGCTGCCTGGGTTTATCGATTTGACCGGCCTGCAAAATCCAAAATCAAAATCGATCGCGATCTGGCACATGTTTATCAATCTATTGGCCGTCGCTCTTTACTGCGTCAATTTCTGGCTCCGTATGCATAGCGCTCCGGGCGACAATCTTCCGATTTTGCTTTCGGCCATTGGCATTGGCCTGATCATCATTTCGGGTTGGCTCGGTGGGGAACTTGTTTATGTCCGTGGAGTCGCCGTAAAGCAGCCGCCCGATGACAGTATTTGATGCATATTTATTGATCGACAATCATCGAGCTGGTATTACACTACCCAACAATGAGTACTGACGTGACTTATTCAACACATGTCACAAATCGAAGGCGATTTGCCTTTACGTCGGCGCTCGTAATCTGGCGATAGAAAGCGACCGTTCCTCAACGGGCGCTGACTTTTCTCTCTTCTTCGCAAGGGAGATTTCGTGCCTGCGTCCACATGAACTAACCCAACCCTTTTAAAAATATGTTAATCGTGATGAAACCCAGCGCCACGGCATCCGAGATCGATGCTGTGTTGAATCTCATTGAGGCAATTGGCTTGCGCGCGCATGCGATGCCGGGGGCCACGCGAACGGCAATCGGCATCACGGGCAATCAGGGTCCAATCGATGGCCGGCGTTTCGAAAATCTGCCCGGTGTCGTGGAAGTGATCCGTGTCACGAAACCGTACAAGCTGATCACACTCGATCTGCGTCCCGATAAAACTGTCGTCCGCGTCGGCGACGCGACGATCGGCGATGGTGATCTCGCCATTATAGCCGGGCCGTGTGCGATCGAGAGTCGGGAACAGGCGTTCGCCGTGGCGGAAGCCGTGCGACGCAGTGGTGCGCGTTTTTTTCGTGGATGCGTTTGGAAACCTCGGACTTCGCCTTACACGTTTCAGGGCCTGGGTGATAAGGGCTGGGAAATCATGGCCGAAATCCGCGACGAGTTTGGCTTGAGGATCGTGACCGAGGCCATTGAGGAATCTCATGTCGATCTTATCGAGAAGCACGGCGACATGATTCAAATCGGTGCCCGCAACATGCAAAACTTTTCGCTGCTAAAGCGGGCGGGCCGGTCCAAGTTGCCCGTTCTGTTGAAGCGCGGGATGGCTGCAACGCTCGAGGAATGGTTGCTCGCAGCCGAGTACATCATGGCCGAGGGCAACTACAACGTCGTTCTTTGCGAGCGCGGGGTGCGCACGTTTGTGCAGCATACGCGTAACACACTGGATCTTGCCTCGGTGCCGGCGATTCGACGCATTTCGCATTTGCCAGTGATCGTCGATCCGTCGCACGGAACTGGCACCGCGTACATGGTGACACCGCTCGCACGCGCAGGCGTCGCAGTCGGAGCCGACGGTCTCATGGTCGAAGTACACAATCAGCCGGAGCTTTCTCTGTCGGATAGTGCGCAGGCACTGACATTTTCGCAGTACGCGCAACTGATCGAAGAAGTTCACGCTATCCGTAATCTTATGGAGGCGAACGGCCATGGCGGATCGAACGCGACTTGAGGGAGCCGAAACGATGCTCCTGCTGATCGATAACTACGATTCCTTCACTTACAACCTCGCGCAGTATTTCGGCGAGCTGGGTTGCGATGTTCTGGTCAAACGCAATGATGAAATCTCAACTGATGAAATCGCAGCGTTAGCCCCGCAACATATTTGCGTCTCCCCTGGTCCATGCACGCCTCGCGAAGCCGGCATCAGCAAGGAGGTGGTTCTGCGCTTTGGCCACTACATTCCTCTTCTCGGCGTCTGCCTCGGCCATCAATGCATTGCCGAGGCGTACGGCGGAGACGTGGTCCGCGCCGACCGCCTCATGCACGGGAAATCATGCATGATTGCACATAACGGCAGCGCGCTTTTTTCAGATTTGTCGAACCCGTTTGAAGCAGGCCGGTACCATTCGCTGATCGTCGAGCGAAGTTCATTTCCTGCGTGCCTCGAAATCACCGCCGAGAGTAACGACGGCGAAATCATGGCGCTGCGCCATCGTGAATTCCCAGTGCAGGGAGTGCAATTCCACCCTGAGTCAGTTCTCACGCCTGATGGCAGAAAAATCCTTGCCAGCTTCCTTTCGCATTGAATGAAACTACTGATTACTCCGTCGCTGGACGAATTCCTGCAACTTGCCAGGCAGGGCAATGTCATTCCTGTTTCTGCAGAGTTTGTTGGCGATTGCGAAACGCCGGTCTCTGCATTCAAAAAATTTAGCCCCTGCCCTTACAGCTTCCTGTTTGAATCGACAGAAAAAAATGACGTGTCTGGCCGATTCTCATTTGTTGGATTCGACCCACGAATCATCATTAAAAGCTACGGACGCGAAATCCGTATTGTGCGAGACGGGATCGAGGAGCGGTTCAGCACGGCTACCGATCCTCTCGATGAGCTCCGTAAGTTGATGGCGCGGTATCAATTCGTTTCGCGCCCAGAGCTGCCACGGTTCGCTGGCGGCGCCGTCGGTTTTCTCGGCTACGAAGCGATCCGATTTTTCGAGCCGAAAGTTCCGGCAGCGCGTGAGGACGACCTGCAATTGCCCGAGATGCTTTTCATGCTCACCGGTAACGTCCTCATTTTCGATCATCGGCTGCGCAGTTTGAAAATCGTCGTCAACGCATTCCTCAATGGCGGCTCACCGGAAAAAGCCTATGCGCGCGCTGTCGAATCTGTGCGGTCCATCACGGAAGAGTTGGCGGTCCCGATCGATCTGCCGCTTGTTCCGATTGCGCAGGATGACGAACAACCGCCCGCTCAGAGCAATTTGCGTCGCAAAGAGTTTGAGCGCGCAGTGGAGCGGGCCAAGGAATACATTCGCGCGGGCGATATCTTTCAGGTCGTCTTATCGCAGCGATTCGAATCTCAGTTCGACGGAGAGCCGCTCGATTTTTATCGCTGTCTTCGTTTCATCAATCCTTCGCCTTACATGTTTTGCCTCAAGTTCGGCAATGACTTCGCACTCATCGGCAGTTCGCCGGAGGTGCATGTTCGGCTCGTTGGAGACACCGTCGAGATTCGCCCAATTGCAGGCACGCGTGCGCGCGGAGCAACGCCTGCGCAAGATGAAGCCAACGCTGCTGAGCTTCTCGCCGATCCGAAGGAACGCGCCGAACACATCATGCTTGTCGATCTTGCGCGGAACGACGTCGGCCGGATTGCCGAATTCGGCACCGTTCGCGTAACGGAGTTCATGCAGATAGAGCGTTACAGCCACGTCATGCACATTGTGTCTAACGTGACTGGCCGTTCGCGCGCCGGTTGCACCGCCTTCGACGTTGTCAGGGCGACATTTCCCGCCGGCACCGTCTCCGGCGCGCCAAAAATCCGCGCCATGCAAATCATCAGCGAGCTGGAGAACACGCGGCGTGGCTGTTACGCAGGCGCGATCGGCTATTTCGGGTTCGACGGCAATACAGATTCCTGCATCGCACTGCGATGCGCTGTATTGAAACGCGGAAAAGCGTATTTCCAAGCGGGCGCGGGTATCGTCGCCGATTCGGACCCACAGCGGGAATACGAGGAAACAGTTAGCAAGGCGCGCGCAATGATGAAGGCGCTGGCAATGGCGAGCCAGATGAACCCCGTATGAATCCGCAATGCATCAGAAGCGAAATCGGCAATCTCGAGCTTCGCGAAATGACGACGCGTCTGATGCGAGCCGAAAATCTTACGCGGGCTGAAGCGGCGAATTTTCTCAACGCGCTGCTTAGTCCGGCTGCGACGGACGCGCAGGTGGCGGCCGCGTTGGCTGTTCTGGCTGCCAAAGGTGAAACGGTCGACGAGCTCGCCGGAATGGCCGAGGCGATGCGCATTCGCGTTATTCCAGTACGTTCGCGTCACGCGCGTTTCATAGATACAGCAGGAACCGGTTCGAGCCGAGCGAAAACCTTCAACATTTCCACCGCAGCGGCTTTCGTCATCGCGGGCGCGGGCGTGCCTGTAGCAAAACACGGCGCGCGAGCGGCGACATCGTTTTGCGGAAGTGCTGACGTGCTCGAGGCGTTGGGCGTTAACACGGCCGCTTCACCCGAGACGGTTCAACGCTGCTTAAACGAGCACGGAATCTGTTTTATGTTCGCGCCGATTTTTCACCGAGCGACTGCTCGAGTCGCGCAAGTTCGGCGCGAGCTCGGCGTCCGCACCACATTCAATTTGCTGGGTCCATTGACGAATCCCGCCCATGCGCCGTTTCAGATTGTAGGCGTGTGGCATCCTTCCCTGCTTGAGCGACTTGCGGCGGCACTATCTCTACTAGGCCTGGAGAAAGCATGGGTAGTGCATGGGGCCGATGGCCTCGATGAAATAACAATTGCCGACAGAACTTTCGTCGCTGCCTGTTTGCCGAACCACAGCGTGGAAACGTTCACGATTTCACCCGAGGATTTTGGATTGAAAAGGCAAAGCTTTGATGGATTTCGGAGCAGTAACGCGCGCGCAAACGCAGAACTGATCCGCAGAATTTTGGAAGGCGAAGAGACCAAAGCGATGGCCGCCGCACGCGATCTGGTCATCGTAAATGCGGCCGCCGCTCTTCACGTGACGGCATTCGCGCACGATCTTCCGGAAGCAGCTGCCTTTGCACGCGAAAGCATCGATAGCGGACGCGCGGCGGCGAAGCTGGACGCCCTCATTCGCGAGACAAACCGAGACCGATGAGCAGAAATTTTCTCTCTGAAATCCTCGCGCAAAAGCGCAAAGCAGTAGAACGGATGAAAGCCGATCTTTCTGCCAGCCGTTTTCGCGAAGGCGCGCTGGAGATTCGCAAACCGGCTGTGCCGCATCGCCTGTTGCAAGCGTTAACATCGGAATCGCCATTTCTGAAGATTATTGCGGAGTTCAAGCGCAAATCGCCGTCCGCTGGAATCATTCGTGATGATCTTTCAGCTGAAGAAGTTGCCCGTCTTTACGAACGAGGCGGCGCTTGCGCGATTTCCGTTCTCACTGACGAAGCACATTTCGGCGGTTCGATTGCCGATCTTCGCGCCGTCCGGTCCACCACGAATGTGCCAATCCTCCGCAAAGATTTTATCATTGATCCGATCCAGATTTACGAAGCAGCCGTTGCCGGGGCCGACGCCGTGCTGTTAATCGTCGCGGCATTGGATGACGCCGTGCTAGGTGAGCTTCGGGAAGTCGCTGAAGACCAACTCGGGCTCGACGCACTCGTTGAAGTGCATACGTCCATCGAGCTGCGCCGCGCGCTGAATGCTGGCGCCAAGGTCATCGGCGTGAACAACCGCAATCTCCAGACGTTTCAAGTCTCCTTGGAAACAAGCCGCCGACTCATTGCTGACGCTCCCAACGACACAGTGATGGTTAGTGAGAGTGGATTGCAGAATGCGGAGTCGTTGCAACGTCTTCGCGAATGTGGGTTCCATGGTTTTCTCATCGGCGAAACACTGATGCGCGCTAGCGATCCAGAGAAAGCCCTTCGCGATTTGATCGCCGAATGTGAAGCTCGACAAGTTCAATCGGCAACAGCTCATCGAACATGACTCCAGTGCAGATCAAAATCTGCGGCATCACGAACGCGAGAGATGCCAAGGCTTGCGTGGAGCTCGGCGCACAATTGATCGGACTCAATTTTTATCCGCAAAGCCCGCGCTACATTGAACCCAAGGTTGGACGGCAAATTGTCGAGACGCTGCCGGTTGATGCTGATGCAGTCGGTGTTTTCGTTGACGGGAACGCCGAGGAAATTCGGAAGACTGCGAAGACAGCGCGAGTTCGATGTGTTCAGTTGCATAGGAATTTCTCGCCTGAACTGGCGCGTGAACTGGCCAGCGAGTTTCGCGTGATTCGAGTGTTTTCGACTCACCCTTGGTTCCGTCCGGAAGACGTCTCGCTCTTTCGGGATTGTGACGTGCTCATTGATGCACATCATCCCGATCTCCGCGGCGGAACTGGCCAGACGTGCGATTGGCCTGCCGCGCGAGCAACGTTGGCCTTCGCGCGGTTTCTCATTCTTTCCGGAGGTTTAAATGCGCAAAACGTTGCGCGCGCGATCAAAGCCGTAACGCCGCACGCTGTGGATGTTTGCAGTGGTGTGGAGAGCGTCCCGGGCGTGAAAGATCATCGCGCGATTAAAAGTTTTGTGGCTGCCGTTCGACGAACTGAGCGCGTCGCAGATGCTTCGTCACTCCAGTAATTCCCATGCAAAAATCACAAATCACCAAAAGTGAGCCAGACGAATACGGACATTGGGGCAGGTTTGGCGGTCGCTATGTTCCGGAAATCTTGGTCGCGCCGCTGGAGGAGCTGACTGAAGAGTTTGCGCGCGCGCGCCATGACAACGATTTCTGGCGCGAACTCAATCAATTGCTACGCGATTACGCTGGCCGCCCGACGCCATTGTTTCACGCGCGACGGCTGACTGCGCACGCTGGCGGAGCGCAAACTTATCTGAAACGCGAAGATCTTTTGCACACTGGCGCGCACAAGATCAACAATGCAATGGGACAAGTGCTGCTAGCGCGACGAATGGGCAAACGACGCGTCATCGCGGAGACCGGCGCAGGTCAACATGGAGTCGCGACGGCAACGGTGTGCGCGCTGTTTGGATTGCGCTGCATCATCTACATGGGAGCAGAAGATGAACGACGGCAGGCGCTCAACGTTTTCCGAATGCGATTGCTTGGCGCTGAAGTGATAACCGTCAACGCTGGCACGCGCACGTTGAAGGACGCGATCAACGAAGCCATGCGCGACTGGGTAACAAACGTGCACGACACTTATTACTTGTTAGGCAGCGCGCTTGGTCCGCATCCCTATCCGCTGATGGTCCGCGAGTTTCAGAGCGTGATCGGCCGCGAAACGCGCGAACAAATTTTGTCTGCAACAGGAAAGCTGCCACGCGCGCTGATAGCATGCGTGGGTGGCGGCTCAAATGCGATCGGCTTGTTTCATCCTTTTATTGCAGACGAACAGGTCAGATTGATCGGTGTGGAAGCCGCAGGACGCGGCGATTTATTGGGAGAACACGCTGCGAGATTTCACACTGGCGCGAAGAGCGGCGGCGGTCGCGTCGGCGTTTTGCAAGGCACGATGTCGTACGTGCTCCAGGATCCAAACGGTCAAATCGCGACGACGCATTCGATCTCAGCCGGGCTCGATTATTCGGCGATCGGGCCTGAGCACGCATTCCTCCACGATAACGGACGAGCCGAATACATCAGCTCGAGTGATACCGAAGCGCTCGAAGGATTCGAGCTTTGCGCCAAACTGGAGGGAATCATTCCTGCGCTCGAAACATCTCACGCAATTTTACCTGCGATACGCATCGCTGGCGAGTTGCCACAAGACGATGCGATCATCGTGAATTTGTCCGGCCGTGGTGATAAAGATGTCCAGCTCGTAGCGGATTTGAAAACCCGATGAATCGAATCCGGGAAACGTTCGCTTCACTGAAACGTGCTGGCCGCGGCGGGTTCATCCCATTCATCACAGCGGGGGACCCCGACATTGCAACCACTGAGCGCTTGCTCACCGAGCTTGCTGCTGCCGGGGCAAACATCATTGAACTCGGCGTTCCCTTCAGTGATCCCGTCGCCGATGGCGAAACCATTCAGCACGCATCTGAACGCGCGCTGAGCAAAGGGATTACAGTTTCCGATGTGCTCTCCTGCGTTTCACATGCAAAACAGCACATCGATGTTCCAATCGTCCTCTTCAGCTACTTCAATCCACTCTTGAGTTTTGGCAGAGACAGGCTGGCGAAAGAAGCGAAAGAAGCCGGGGTGGACGCGGTTCTTGTGACCGACCTCATTCCTGAAGAAGCTGAGACTTGGACTGAGACTTTGGTTCGGTTCGACCTAGACCCGATTTTCCTCGTCGCGCCTACAACGTCAGACAAACGACTGAAACAGATCGCGCAGCAGGCGAGCGGATTTATCTACGCTGTTTCGCGCGCGGGCGTAACTGGCGCACGCGATGAAATGACGGAGGACGCCGAAGCTCTCGTGAAGCGTGTGCGCTCGGTAAGCGATTTCCCCGTCGCCGTTGGGTTCGGCATCTCAACTCCAGAACAAGTGCGCGAGGTCTGGCGTTTTGCTGATGCCGCTGTGATCGGCAGCGCGATCGTGCGGGAAATCGAAAGATGGTCAGCAGAACCAGATCTTGTCAGTCGCATCGGCAACTTCGCACGATCGTTGATTCCAGCCGAACCGGTACCGTAGCGATCGGTCGGCGCTACAAATCACTTATTCTTGAGAAGCACGATGAGGCCCCGAGACGGCTATCGCCGCCGCAGCTATAGTGCAACCAACGTTCGATCTTGGATCCATCGTCACGAGCTCTTTGGCAGCTCCGCTTCGATGCGATTTACTCTCTGTGCGGTCACTTCCGCGAATCTGCGCGTGGAAGAGCGAGACGCAGACCAGGCCGATCACGAAGCGGCAGAGCACTGCAGCAGGCCAAGACGAGGCTGTAACTTCACGAGCATTGGTGGGTTGAACACGACGCTTTCGATGCGCCGTTGATGACTTTTTGGATTGGAAAAATATCCTCCATGCTCTACTGCGTAACTCGTGTCGGACAAATACGATGCGGTCATAGTCGGCTCGGGACCGAATGGTCTTGCGGCCGCGATCACGCTGGCGTACGCGGGATGTTCCGTCCTCGTTTGCGAGGCGAACGCGACGATCGGAGGCGGTGCGCGTTCGGCCGAACTCACGCTGCCTGGGTTTGTGCACGATGTTTGTTCAGCAGTTCATCCATTGGCTGCCGGGTCCCCGTTTTTTAAGACGCTTCCGCTGGAGCGATTCGGTCTCGAATGGATTCAGCCCGAGATTCCGCTGGCGCATCCACTCGATGACGGTTCCGCGGCGTGCCTCTACCGAGACGTCGATTTTACAGCGGAACAACTCGGCGGCGATTCGCGTGCTTATCAGCGCCTGATGAAACGGCTCGCGTCCAACTGGGAAAAACTGGCTAACGAATTTCTGCAACCGATGTTGCATCTGCCGCGGCATCCGCTGGCGCTGGCACGGTTTGGAATCCCGGCGCTTTGCCCGGCAAGTTCGCTGGCGAAGATTCTTTTCAAGCACGACGCAGCCCGGGCGTTGTTTGGAGGAATCGCAGCACATTCGTTTCTGCCTTTGGAATCGATCGCTTCGTCCGCATTTGGTTTGGTCCTGGGAATGGCTGGACATGCGATAGGTTGGCCAATTCCGCGCGGTGGATCGCAAGCCATCGCAAATGCGCTTGCCAATTATCTGCGTGAACTCGGTGGAAAAATCGAGACCAACCGTCGCGTCGAAAATCTGAACGACCTGCCAAAATCACGCGCGCTTCTTCTGGATGTTTCTGTGTGGGAATTTTTGCGCATCGCCCACGGGCAATTGCCGTCTGGGTATCGGCGTCGATTGGAATCGTTTCGACACGGGCCCGGTATTTTCAAAATTGACTACGCGCTGAGTGAGCCGATTCCGTGGAAAGCAGAAGCCTGCCGTCGCGCCGGCACAATTCATCTCGGAGGCGCAATGGATGAAATTGCTGCTGCCGAACGCGACGTCGCGCGCGGAAGAATTCCCGAGCGTCCGTTTATACTCGTCGCGCAGCAGAGTCTGTTTGATGAAACTCGAGCACCACGCGGACAGCATACGCTCTGGGCCTACTGCCACGTTCCATTTGGTTGCGACACCGACATGTCGGATCGCATTGAATCTCAAATCGAGCGTTTCGCTCCCGGTTTTCGCGATAGCATTCTTGCTCGTCACACGATGGGCGCTGCCGACTTGGAGAAATCGAATCTGAATTTAGCTGGCGGCGATATTAACGGCGGCGCTGCCAACCTAATACAGCTAATTGCGCGGCCGATTTTCAGCCCGACGCCATACCGCACCTCGTTGCGCGGGGTTTACTTATGTTCGGCTTCTACTCCGCCAGGCGGCGGCGTCCATGGAATGTGCGGCTATCACGCAGCGCGCACTGCGTTGCGCGAAATTTTCGCGAAGCGCTAGAGTTCATCTCATAAATGTCGCTGTCATGTTGAGCGAAGCGAAATATCTCTGTCTATTTCCGTTGGTGAATCGGTCCAGATTTGATCCGAGATTCTTCGCTTCGCTCAGAATGACATTATGAGAGGATTTTACAAAATCCCGGGGAGTTGTTTGCGCCGAAGATACGACCGGCAAACCTTTGAAACCCGTCTATAAGTTGATGGGAGATCCACGAAACGTCGCACACGCCAAGAAAGTCACTCAAGAGAAGCACCACAAAGCCAAGCACGCTCAAAAGGCTGATGCGTCTCAAGCCGCCAGGAAGGAGCAAACCGAGGAAACGAAATCGACGGCAGCGGAGCAAAGCGCGGTCGAAAAGACGGAGACCGAAAAGCCGGTTCAACAACCAGATTCAACGCAATTGGAAAAGTCGCTCGCCGTTCTTTCCAAGCTCAAGGAGTTGGAGTTTCACTCGCGGGCGAACATCGAAAAGCTTGCCGAGCTAAGCTTAACGATTGAGGAAGAGCTTAAACAAAAGGCGTTTGCCGAAGCCATCGGCTCGGTCTATGCGGCGCAGGATGCATTCCAATCCAAAATCCTGCAATTGATTGAAGATTACGAAGCGGAGTGCGCGCGCCTATCGGGTTCGGCCTGACATGCGGCTAATCGGTTCAGACTTCGATTTTTTTTGCAGTCTTTTCCACGCCAATGAGCACTCAATTTCGAACAATACGGAAAAGCTAACAGTCAAATCTTAACAGTTATGAAAACGAAACATCTATTCACAGTAGCAGCGGTAAGCGCCGGCCTGGCATTCGGCGTGACCGCACAAGCGAACGAAGAAAAACACGAAGAACAAACCATCAACAGTTCTGACGTTCCCGCCGCGGTGCAGCAGGCTGCCAAAGCCGAGGCAAAAGGCGGAACAATCGTCCGCTGGGAAAAAGAGGGCGCCAACTTTGAGGCCGTCATCGAGAAGAACGGCAAGCAGATGGGCGTTGAAATGGATGCCAACGGCAAGGTGCTGAGCAAGCACAACGAAGCCAAAGAGCACAAGGAAACAGGCGCCAAATACTAATCGCAGGTGGATTGCGTTGTTCATTGACTCCCAGCTTGTCGAGCCGCTCAACGCGATCAGGGGGTGAAAGCGCGGCGGAGCGGCGGGATTTAATGTCGTCTTCGCCGCGTTCACGCCGGTAGGGCGCGTCACTCCGGTGCGGGCCGCCACGTGAATTGCAAATCCAAGGCGTGCAGAGGACTGCCCGCCCACTAATGACGCCCACAGAACCGGCTACAGTTTCACGCGATCGCGCGAATGCTCGAGTAAATGATTCCGCCGAGCATTGCGCCAATAGCTACCAACGCAACATCCCGTTTCAAAAAGGCGATCAGCAGAAAAGCAACCACCGCGATACCCACAGTTGGCCAGTCAACCAGCGCTTGAGGGATTAAATCGAGAGATACGACTGCGATCACGCCCACCACCGCGGCACTGACGCCCGCGAGGAATGCCTGAATCAGATGGTTCTCACGGACTTTTTCGACATAATGCACGCCCGCAATCACAAAAATAAATGACGGCAAAAAGACAAAGAACGTAGCTAACACCGCTCCGATCGTTCCCCTGGCGAGATAGCCCACGAACGTCGTGAATAACATGAACGGGCCAGGGGTAGCCAAACTTAGCGCCACGCCATCCAGTAATTGCCCATCAGACAGCCAGTGATATTGGGCCACTGCGCCGCGCTGCACAAAAACCAATGACGCGTACGCGCCGCCAAAACTCAGCAGTCCTGTTTTGAGAAACAGCCACGCCACTTGAAATAACCGCGAGTCTGTAAAAGGAATGGCGAGACTGATCCAAGCAATTGCGGCCACTGGTGTCGGCGCAGTTTTTTTCAGCAGTTGTGAACGTTGATCGACAATGAGATTCAAAACGCCGGCTAACAAAAGAATCAGCAGGAAATTAATTCCAGCGAACCGCATACCCGCAAATGCGCCGAGGAGCAGCAGTGCGAGAAAAAAATTCCGGATGGCTGCGCGCCCGAGTTTGATGATCCCAGCAGCGATGATGCCGAGGACTGCGGGCTTGAGAATGTAGAGTGCGTCCATGACCTGCGGCAGTTTGCCGTATTTCACGTACAGCCAACTGAGAACGATTATCATTACTGCGCCCGGCACAATGAAAGTGATGCCGGCCAAAATACCGCCCCAAAGCTTCCTCTTCAGATAACCGACGTAGATAGCCAGCTGCAGCGCCTCCGGCCCGGGAAGCATATGGCAGAAGGCCATGATCTTGAGGAAACGATCCTTGGATAACCATCGGCGCTTTTCCACCATGTGATTGAACATCATCGTGATCTGCGCGACCGGCCCGCCAATGTTGACAAAACCGAGAAAGAGAAAATAAAGAAACACTTCGCGCCACGACGGCATGTGATGGTCTGCGTTGGATTCGTTCTGTTGATCGTCGTTCATCGGCGTTGCAGAAACGCGTAGAGCCCGTCGAAGCACTCGAAGCCGCGCCGCAAAATTTCTTCATCCGGCAAGCCCTCCTTCGCCCAACCTTTGAGCACTCGATCGATCCCGACCGCTTCGACGCGCTGAAATCTCGCATCGTCGAGGTCGGCGTCGTGAATCATCTCGCCAATCTTCGCGATTGACTTGTCCGAAATCGCAAAGCGTTTTGTAAGCGTTTCGAACGTGCAGTAATTGCCATGATGCGAGAACTCGGCGTCGAGCATATCGAACGGAATTGCATCTGGGACGGCGTCAGCTTTTGGCGCAAAGACAAATTTCGGTTTGCGATCAATGAACTTCGAGATTAGCCACGCAGAGCCGACGCGATCGATCTCTGGCCGTGGACGCGTAAGCCACGTTTTGCCCTGATACTGCCTAACGTCCAATTTCTCGAATTGCCGAGAGCGTCTTGGGCCTTCCGCGCGCCGAAGCAACATGGCAACATCGTGCCCGCGCGCGCTGTCGAAAAAATCGGCTGCCCGAATCTCCCGAAACCGACGGGTGAGCCGCTCGAGTTCCACCGCCGCTTCTTCGGCATCCATTCCTTTCCGGCGGCCAATGAAACTCTGCAGAGACCGCCGCAGCTCGGCATAATGCTTTGCCCGTGCGTCATTGAACAATCCGATAGCTTTTTCTCTCGTCAGGCCTTCGATCTCCTGCGCGCGAACGAGCGTCGCATCACCTCCGTAATCACGGATCTGCTGTGCCAGCCATTGAAACTGCTCGTACTGCGCGGGCTCGTCCGGCAGTAAATATGTCGATGTTTTAATCTGGACAGCGCCCATCTTTTTCAAACGCCGCCAGACAGCCACTCGCTCCGTATTGCGATTTGTGGGAAGAGTGAAGAGTAACAATAGCCACGAGCTTGCCGTGATCACAGCTCATGCTGATCAAATGAAAGATGTATTGCAAATATTATTTGAACTTACATCTGGCCTGTCTTGTCTGTAAAGATTACAGTGCAATCATCAACGCGGCTTTTCGCGCATACGACACCCATCATGAAAAACTTTTTTATTCGCGCAGCAATTCTCCTCGCAATTATCTCAAGCGCGGTCGCTGCTGGCCTCGACACGGCGCGTATCGACCAGATCACCGGCCTCAAAGGAAAGATGAACGAGAAAGAAGCCGTTTATCGAGTCACCTTCCCGCGCAACGACGTGAAAGTTGTTGTCGATCGCTGGACGATGCCGCCGTTCATGGGCCTCGGCACGTGGGCAGGGTTTACTGAGACTAGCAACGGCGCAATGGTGATGGGAGACACCGTTTTGTTTGAAGACGAAGTCAATGCCGCGATGGCAGCTGCGCTGGACAACGGACTTAACGTGACAGCCCTCCACAACCATTTCTTCTTCGATCAGCCCAAAGTCTTCTTCATGCACATCGAAGGCGAAGGCACGGTTGAGAAGCTGGCGAGCGCGATCAGAAAAGTTTACGACGCCGCCAAACAGATTCGAGCCGCAAGTCCAAAGCCGAAAGACTCTTTCGGTGCTCAGCCGTTGCCGGAAAAGAGTTCTATCACCGCTGCGCCTCTTAACGAGATCTTCGGAACGCAAGGCGAATCCAAGGATGGAATGGTAAAATTCACGTTCGGCCGCCCTGCAAAGATGCACGGCGTCACGATCGACAAGGATATGGGCGTAAACACATGGGCCGCGTTCGCCGGCAGCGATAACAACGCGATCGTCGATGGAGATTTCGCAGTCACCGAAGATGAACTGCAGCCGGTTCTGAAGTCGCTACTCAAAGATAAGATCAACGTCGTTGCCATCCATCAACACATGACGCACGAAGAGCCGCGCATCATATTTTTTCATTATTGGGGTAGAGGCACGGCCAAAGATTTAGCTCAGGCTATCAAAGGCGGATTTCTGATTGGTGGACTGCTTGGAGTCAGCTCCCCGTTGCGAAATTGAGCGCGCCTTTGTCGAGCAAGATAGCCTACGTGGCGCTTTGTTGCACAGGCATCGTCATGGTCGCTGCACAGAGCGCAGCGCCGCTGAAATTAAAGCAAACGTTCCCATTATCAGGTGTCGAAGGACGGATCGACCATTTCGCGTTCGATCTCACTGGCGAAAGATTGTTTGTTTGTGCGCTCGGCAATAACACCGTCGAAGTGCTCGATTTGCGTAAGGGCGAACGCGTCCACTCGATCACCGGTCTCGGCGCACCGCAGGGAGTCGGATATGTCCCGGAAGTGAATCGTTTGTTTGTTGCCAATGACAAAGGCGGTATTTGCAAGATCTACGATGGAAAATCATTCCAGGCTGTCGGGGAACTGCGTTTTGAAGATGACGCCGACAATGTTCGTTATGATGAAACGAGCCAAAAAATCTATGTCGGATTTGGCAGCGGAGGCATTGCCATTGTTAATGCTCCCGACGGAAAACAGGTCAGCTCCATTAAACTCAGCGCACATCCCGAAGCTTTTCAGCTGGAGAAAAAGGGTAGCCGAATTTTCGTCAATGTTCCCAACTCGCGTCATGTCGCAGTGGTCGATCGCGATAAAGGCGAGGTAGTTGCGAGGTGGAAAACAGACCTGGCCTTCGCGAATTTTCCCATGGCACTTGATGAAGCGGATCATCGATTATTTGTCGGCTGTCGCCTTCCCTCCAGGCTGGTCGTGCTCAACACCGATTCGGGCGATGTTGTTGCAAAGATCGATATCTCAGGTGATTGCGACGATCTCTTCTACGATACGAAACGCCATCGTGTATACGCGATCTGCGGAGCGGGAAAAATCAACGTCATCGACCAAATCGATCCCAATACCTATAGAGTCTCAACCACGATCCGTACAGCGGATGGCGCTCGTACCGGATTTTTTGTTTCGGAACTCGACGTCTTGTTCGTCGCTGTCCCGCATCGAGGCTCGCAACAAGCGGAAGTTCGCTGTTATCAAATCGAATGATTCACGTCCCAGCTCTTAGGATTGGATAAGCCTGCGGAGATCATATTGTGAGCCTCGATTCTATTTGCGCAGCAAAAACAAACCGATGAGAGCGAAAGCAATGCCGACGATTCGCTGCCAGGATGGCGGTTCGCGGAAAAACAAGATGCCAGCCACGGCCATGATCGCGGCACCGCCCGCTAGAATCGCTGGAACCGACGAGAGCGGACCGCCTTTTTGAAAAAGCAGAAAGAACGCAATCGTTCCCGCGCCTACGCAGATGCCCGTCAAAACGGAATAGATAATTCCTTGCGCACTGGATTGTTGATTCCAACGGCTCGCCAACCAAAGAAACGCGAGGTAAACCAAGATCGATAATGCGGCTGTGCCTTCGACAACGAATCCGCCCAAGCCTTCGCCGATACGGTCGGCCGCGAGCTTGGTAAAAATTTGGTGCGCGCCGTAAAGCACAGCGGCGACGACCGCATACCAGAACCAACCTGCCACGAATAGGAGTCTAGCTCACGAAGGGGATCACTCGCGAGAAGATTAAAGTCGACCGCGTCGATCAGCGCGTTTTATCAAACGCAAGCAAGTCTGTTCTGGCGCTGACGGTTTCTAAATGAGAAGTTAGGAAGTGTTTTCGATTCCTCGATGGATAGCTGGCTGTTGGCTTGGTCTAGTGTGTGGGGCCGCGATGGGCGACGGGCCGTACCAGTTTGTAAGCGAGTTCCCGATCGGCGGCGAAGGCGGTTGGGATATTTTGACGATCGACTCGGCGGCGAGTCGTCTCTATCTCTCGCACGCCACCAAAGTTGTCGTTGTCGATCTTAACAAAAATGCTGTCGTCGGTGAAATTGCCGACACCCCGGGCGTTCACGGGTTCGTGGCAGTGCCCGAGCTGCAACGCGGCTTCTCCTCTAATGGAAAAGAGTCCAAATCGAGTGTCGTCGATTTGAAGACGTTGAAAACGTTTTCAAAAATCGACACCGGCGCGAGCCCTGACGCCCTCGTTTACGAACCGCTTCGCGGCGAAGTTTACATTTTCAACCACAAAGGAAATTCAGCGACGGTGATCGACACGAAAGAAGCGAAGGCTGTTGCGACAATTCCGCTCGGAGGCGGTCCGGAATTCGCAGCAGTAGATGAGACCGCCGGCCGCATTTACTGCAATATCGAGGACAAAAACGAAGTGGCAGTAATCGATACGGCCAAACACGAGGTGATCGCACGCTGGCCGCTTGCTCCCGGCGAGGGACCGAGCGGCATCGCTTTGGACGCGGCGCATCACCGATTGTTCGCCACTTGTCATAACAAAATGATGGTCATGCTCGACACCGAAACCGGAAAAGTCATTACCACAGTGCCTATCGGCGCCGGAGTTGACGGTTGTGCGTTCGACGAAACGACTCAGCTTGCGTTCGCGTCATGCGGTGAAGGCACAACGACGATCACGAAGGAAGAAACGCCGGAAAAACTCAGTGTGGTGCAAACATTGAAAACGGAACGCGGCGCGCGGACCATGGCGCTCGATCCGAAAACGCATCGAATTTATTTGCCGTCCGCGCAATTTCAGCCGCCGCCCTCACCTTCGCCGGGCGCGTCACCGGCTCGGCCGACGATTGTGCCGAACACGTTGAAGCTTCTGGTTTACGGACCGACTGAATCGGCAAAACATTAGGTCGTGCGACAATTAGCGATCGCGGCGATCGCGCTGTGCATTACACGAGCGGCATTCGCTCAGGGTGGTCCGCCGATGATCACCGATGATCCGGGCACCCCTGGAAATGGCAAATGGGAAGACAATCTGGCGATCATATTTGGACATCGCCCGAATGAGACCTCGATCGACGTGCCAGAGATCGATCTGAATTATGGAGTGGGCGAGCACATTCAGCTCACATTGCAAAATGCGCCGGTACTCTTGAAGCGCAGCGGTCACGGGCTGATCGGCGGCCTTGGTAGCACTGAGGCAGCGGTAAAATGGCGCTTCCTCGATGAAGCAACCAGCGGCCTCGACATGTCGATGTTTCCGCGAGTCATTTTCAATATCGAGCAATCATCAGTCCGCCGCGGTCTCGCTGAAGATGGCACACGTTTTCAAATTCCATTTCAAATTGCGAAGACCTTCGGCCGCTTGCGCGTGGACGCCGAGTTGGGTCCGCGAGCGAGCACTGTTGGTCGAAGCGACTGGTTAGATGGAGTTGTCTGCGGGTTCGATCTTGCCAAATCAACAATGCTGATGGCAGAGCTTCATGACGAATCGAGAATGAACTTCAGCCGTGACGTGCTCACGCTGAATGTCGGTTTGCGGCATGAGTTTACCGAAAACTACATACTGATTTTATCCATGGGACATGAGCTTCGGTCGCCTGATCAGCCGACAGCGCTCATTGGCTATTTTGGGATGCAATTCGTTTATTGACTGAGATCAATGCGCTTTTGAAGCGGCCTTCTGCCGAAAGATCAGGATCAACGCGATGATCACCACCAGGAGCGCGAGCGATGCCGTGTAACGGCTCAGAGCCAAGCCGCCTTCTGCGATCGGCTTGTCGAGAAAATCGCCGACAGTCGCTCCGAGCGGGCGAGTCAAAATGAATGCAGCCCAAAACAAAATGACCCGCGAAAAACTCGTGAGGTAGTAAAGAAGAGCGGTTAACAAAAGTAATCCGCCGAAAACGGCGGCAGCGCCGAGATAGCCCATTTCATTTGTGTCGGCCACCCAATCGCCAAGCGCCGTCCCCAAGGTCTGGGAGAACATGATCGTCACCCAATAGAAAATCTCGACCTTCGGCGTACTCACCGTTTCGATCGATATGCTCCCGGTCGACCAGCGCCAGATCAGAAGCGACGCAATCACACAGATGAGCAAGATGGTTGAACCGCCGGTGTAGCCGATGCCGACCGATCGCGTGCAATAATCGGCCAGCGTTGTGCCGACGGTCGTCGTCGCGACAATCGTCAGCCAGTAAAGGAACGGGTGAAATTTTTTGGCCCTGATCTGCACCAGGACTGCGACGATGAAAATGACGCTAAAGATTCCCGTCCCGATGAGATAACCGGTGCCATTCGCATTTGGGGTCGTTTCGCCAAGCCACGACATGGTTACAGCGTCGCCGCCGGTTTCGCCGAGCGTTGTCGCGAGGATCTTAACGACCCAGAACGCAAGCGTAACCTGCGGAACTTTGCTGACAATGGTGTTGCGGTTTGAATTAAGCGTGTGCATTGGATTGCCTTCGCTTTAGCCGTAGCCCGCAATGATTTTCGGCGAACGCGGCGCGTATTTTGAATTTGTAATCTGCATCGTTGCTGCTCTGTCAAAAGGCCGTGCGGACAGTTTCTTGCGCACTACGGCAGTCTTGAATAACCTACCGCGCTCTGACAAAATTGCACGTGAACGGCTTCGCGCGGCTCACGAATTTCTTCGGGCTGAAACGCAATCTTGTCATTCTGCTCATCGCCATTTTTGTGATCGGCGCGGGCGAAGAACTTTGGATGCGTTTTGTGCCGAAGTAGCTGCAAGCGGTCGGCGCAACGGTTTTTGTGATCGGTCTTTACGATGCGCTGCGCACTTTGCTCGGCGCAATCTACGCGTACCCCGGCGGAGTACTTGTGGACGTTTGGGGACATCGCCGGGCGTTCATCATCTTCAACGCCGTCTCGATCGCCGGCTATGCGCTGGTCCTGCTTGTTCCGCATTGGGGCGCAGTCATCGCTGGCATGTTTCTCTTCCTTTCGTGGACTTGTTTTTCTCTGCCGGCGACATTTTCGCTGGTCGGAGCTGCGCTCGAAGCAAATCGCCACTCCATGGGTGTGGGCGTTCAATCCGTAATCAAACGGTTGCCGATCATGATTGCGCCATTTTTCGGCGGAATGTTGATCGACCGGTTCGGAATCATCAACGGCGTACGCATCGCGCTTGTCGTCTCGATCCTTCTCTCAGCGCTGACAATCTTAGTGCAACGGCAATTGCGCGAAGAAGCCAATGATGGACCACGAGTCTCCGGAGCGACCGCGTCGCAGCTGGAGCACTGGAATTTCTGGCGAAGCTTGCGCGAATTCAGTTCGCCGCTCAGGCAACTGCTCTTGGGCGACATCTTGATTCGCTTTTGCGAACGAGTGCCCTACGCCTGGGTCGTAATTTTTGCGATGGATTACATCGGGGTTAGCGGCCGACAGGTGGGGATCCTGACCACGATAGAAATGGTCGCTGCGACGGTATGCATCATTCCCGCCTCGCATTATGCGGATCGCCATGGGCGCGAGCCTTTCGTAATCGTGACCTTCATCATGTTCACGCTTTTTCCAATCAGTTTGCTGATGTCGCGAAGTTTTTCGGCACTGGTCATCGCATTTGTGATTCGCGGCTTGAAAGAGTTTGGAGATACATCACGCAAAGCGCTCATCATTGGATACAGCGACTCAGAGCGACGCGGTCAAATGGTCGGCACGTACTATCTTGTTCGCGATTCGATCGTCAGCACCGGCGCAATTCTTGGCGCGTATCTGTGGAAACTTGGGCCGGCACTAAACTTTCTCGGAGCGGCGGCCCTCGGCGCCGCTGGAACGATTTTCTACGTGAAAACGATTCGCCAAAGCCGACAATCAGCATTGAACGATTTAAAAAAGCAGTTGGAGATGCGCCGAAGTCGCTGGAAATGAGTACGTCCGCAGACTCGATTATGAGGTATCAAGAGATGTCTCGACTTCGCTCGACATGACAATGTTTCGGATTGCAGCCGCGCTCTGTTTTCTGGCAGTAGCGCTGGGAGCGTTCGGAGCGCACAGTCTGAAATCGACTCTCGAACTGCGTGGCATGTTGGATGTCTGGAACAAAGCGGTTCTTTATCATTTCATTCACGCGATCGCGCTGCTCGTTCTCGCGCTTTCCGGCACGATCAATCGCGGCGCGTGGTGGCTGCTCTTTGCCGGGATTATCCTTTTCAGCGGAAGTCTCTATTTGATGGCGCTGATCCCGCAGGCGCGGGACTGGCTCGGCCCTGTCACTCCCCTCGGCGGCCTCTGTTTCCTCGCCGGTTGGGCGTGGCTGATCCTCGCGCCGACGAAATGAATGTAGGGCAACCCCGAATGCTTTCGGGGTTGCCATTCCAGATCGGCAGGCGAAGCGCTCGCGTTACAGTTGTGTTTTGTGGGTTTTTACGAGAAAACTTTTAAGCGAACTGCTTTCTGATATATTTCGCCCTTGATGTTCGACGCCGTTTCTGAAGCACAGCGAGACGCGATCACCGTGATCGTGTTTATCGGGACGTTCTTCATCGCCGTTGGCATTGGCCGGTTCTTAAAACGTCGCGCTGGTGTGCCGCTCGGCCTCTTTTTCCGGCTCTTCTGTTTAATGCTCGCCTTTTATGCCGCAATCGCCGTGTACGGAGTCCATGCGTCCTGGCGGTACCATGTGGGCGCGGCAGCGATCTTGTTGAGCACGGCGCTGGTTGTCGCGCTGATTAATCGCTGCGTTTGGGACCTCTATTTCGAAAAGAAACGGCAGACACTGATCCCACATTTTCTGCGTGAGGTTGCCGGCGCCATCATTTTTTTGATCGTACTGCTACTTGTTCTGAGCTACGGCTACCATGCCGAAGCGCAACTAAAAGGATTGCTCGCGGGCTCAGGGGTGATCGCAATCGTCGTCGGCTTCGCTGGACAGAACCTTTTCTCCGGGATCATTGGCGGCATAGCGATCCAAATTAACCGGCCTTATAAGGTCGGCGACTGGTTACAAGTAGGCGAGCGGTTCGCCGAGGTAATGGAGATTAACTGGCGCTCGACGCGACTGCGCACCAACGACAACATTTATCTCGATATCCCCAACAACGAGATGGTGAGCCACGAGATCGTGAATCTCCATTATCCGACCGAAGTCCATGCAATGCGGATCCGCGTCGGAGTCGAGTATAAAAACCCGCCCAATCTGGTAAAGGATGCATTGTTCCGGGCAACCTCTACGGCTAAAAACGTTCTGGCACAGCCAAAGACAAAAGTTTTCCTGGTCGATTTTGCCGATCACGCCGTGATCTACGAGATCAAGTACTACATGGGAAACCACTCCAGGATCAACGAGACCAACGACGCCGTTCGCACGAATGTTTGGTACGAACTAAAGCGCCAAGGTATCACCATTCCCTTCCCGATCCGCACATTGCACGTCGAGCGCAAAGCGGCGCCTCCCATTCAGGATGACCAAGCCGAGGCATTGTCTATTCTGCGTGCCGAACCACTCTTCGAGTGTCTTTCCGGCGAACAACTCGACCATCTGGTCAAGCAGGCGCGCCTCAACGTTTTCGGTCGCGGCGAACCGGTGATCGAGGAAGGCTCGCCGGGTGACTCGATGTTCGTGCTGCTGCGCGGCGAAGCGAATGTTTTCGTTTCAAAAAATGGATCGACAATTCAAGTAGCCACGCTGAACGCGGGCGATTGCTTCGGAGAAATGTCGCTGCTCACCGGCGAACCGCGTAGCGCCACTGTGCGCGCAGATCGGGACTGCTACGTGATGGAAATCGGCAAACCCACCATGGCGGAAGTGCTGCAGAGCGAGCCCGGGTACCTCGTGCAACTGAGCGAGCTGCTTGCCCAGCGAAAAATGGAAACCGAAGGGATTCTGAAGGAAGCTACCCGCACCGGCGACCAAGTCTTAAAGCAACGCCAATACACGGCGACGTTCCTCAACCGGCTACGAACATTTTTCCAACTGTAAACTTTCGCTCGCGTGGAAGCCGTCTCATAAATGGCGCTGTCATGTTGATCCCGCAGTCGCGGGAGAGACATCTCTGTCCATCTCCGTTGGGGATTAGTCCAGATTTGATTCGAGATTCTTCGCGTCGCTCAGAATGACATTATCAGATGGCTTGTAGCGAAATTCGGTAGACGCGGCGCAAAATCGGGTTATAAAAATTCTGGGGTTGTCGTGGACACAATGGACGAGCGAACGAAGGCTTCGTATAATTCGGGCAAGAGCTTGCGCATTCTCGTGGTCGAAGATCACCCTGAGACACTGGAAGCGCTGTCCCGTCTTCTCAGTCATTTCGGCCACGAAATTTCTGTGGCTGATGGCGCGCAGAACGCGATGAACATGATCGACTCGAAAGAGTTCGATGTTGTTTTGTGTGACATCGCTCTGCCTGATGGAAGCGGGTACGACTTGATTGCCAAAGCCAAACGAAAGCGACCCGTCAAAGCCGTAGCGCTCAGTGGCTTTGGCGGAACCGAGGACATTGAGCGGGGTAAGGAAGCCGGGTTCGATTTCCACCTTACGAAACCTGTGGATTTTCACGAGCTGCGCACCGTTTTGGGCCAGATCGCCGCCTAGCAGTGGCCCGCGAATCACGCGAATTCAACGCGGATATTGAGAAGAAAGGAGCTGCATAAGATCTTTTTCGCGTCAATTCGCGTGATTCGCGGGCCTGAAAACTCCGACGACAACGGAATCAGAATCTTGCTGCCGCGACGAACGGCAAATGAAGGCAAGAGTTGACCTGACTCAATTGATACATTAAATTGGTTCAATTGAATCAAACGCGGGCTCCATGAAAACAGCAACTCTCGAAAAGAAGACCGTCACTGGAAAAGCGATGCACCCGACCAAACTGATTCACCGAATTCAGAAGGGGCTGCGTTTCACTGAACTGGAGACTCTGCAACATAGCTTGGACATGCCGTTTGAGCAGCTGGCGGCGAAGCTTTCGATTTCGCGATCGACATTGCAAAGACGCAAACACGCCGGGCGGTTGTCTCCCGGTGAATCCGACAAGCTTCTGCGCTTTGCGCGTCTGGTTGATCATGCGACAGACGTTTTCGGCGACATCGAAAAGGCACGGACCTGGTTGAAACATCCGCAACACGGCCTTGGCGGCGCCGTTCCTCTCGATTATGCAGAAACCGAGATCGGCGCACGCGAGGTGGACAATTTGCTCGGACGAATCGATTACGGTGTTTATTCCTAGCACGCCATGGCCTCAGCGTGGCGGATCGTGCGCGCGAGTCGCGAGAAGACAGCATTTACCGGGGAGGGTCCCTGGCGATATGGAGGCCGGTGGAACTCTCCGGGTGTGCGTGTCGTCTATGTCAGCGAACATCAATCCACAGCTGCATTTGAGGTATTCGCGAATCGCGTGCCATTCATTCTGGAAGAGACATACAAAGCGTTTCATTTGGAATGGCCTGATCATCTCACTGAACGATTCCCGATGGAGAAATTACCGGCGAATTGGCGAGTTTTTCCGGCCCCGATGGAAACAAAGGAAATCGGGGACCGCTGGGTTCAAGAGCGGCGGTCCGCAGTATTGGCGCTATCGAGTGTGATCAGCCCTGCCGACACAAATTTTCTTCTCAATCCCGAACACCGGGATTTCAAACGTATTCGCATTTCGTCATCAATTGATTTCGACTTCGATCCACGTCTGCTGAATCGCTGATAACAGGTCAGCCAATCGGCGGCCCTTGGAAATAGAACAAAACGAAACGACTCGCATCGAACAGTCCGTGTCCGATGATCACGGGCCAAAGATTGCGCCCCGATGCGAGCACCAGCAATCCCATTAACACGCCGAGCGTGCCGGTGATCGCGATGCCGAGAGGATTCTGGTATGCGTGCGCTATTCCGAAAAGCGCGCCTTGCAGGAGACATGCGACGATCCACGCCCCGCGGCTGGCGCCGAAAAGCATGGCCAAGCCCTGCATGAGAAATCCACGAAACATGAATTCCTCATAAAACCCGGCTCCGATAAACGCATAGAAAACGCCAAAGAGCGCGAGTTCCAGATTTCCCTGCACATCCTTGAACTTACTGAGGTCGCGGCGAAACCCTGCCTTTTCCGAAAGATACATGGCGATAAAAACAATCGCGGCCAGCCCGATACCGATCATGAACGTGCGCATCCAACTCGCCGGCCGCTTTAGTCCGATGTCGGCCAATGTCTCGCCGCGCAATCGGATCAATCCCCACGCAACTCCGACCAGCAGCATTTTCCCAATCGCGTCGAACACAAATAATCCCCTCTGCAAACTGATCGGCGCAGGAATTAAAGCTTCGAGAAGGGCGTCGAGGAGAAACGTCACCGCCACCAGTACGATGATGTCGATCAAATAACGCCACCGACGGGTCCCGCGAATTCCTCCGGCAGGCTCGATTTGATTTTCGGTCATCCTGCGAGGAGTTAAACTCGCCGACCTTGGCTTGAACAGGAAATATTGTGTTGCGATTCCGGCAGCAAACTCGCGGAGAAAATGAGCTAAGCCGAAAGCGAAAATCTGATCTCGCACCGCCGCCGCAGGGGGCTTTGGCACGCTGGCGGCTGGACTTCTTACTTCATCCTTCTTACTTTTGCCTTGCTTCCTGTCCCCCTAGTTCAACGGATAGAACGTGATCTTTCGTGTCAGTTTTGGTTTGGCAAGTTGGAGATTTGGACTCAGCATCCGCTCTGTGTTCGCTGAATTAGATCGCACGATAAATGAAAATTTCCCTGACCGGTCGCGCCCGGTACTCATGTTACTTGCGGTAGGATGCGTTGTTGCTGTTGTGCTCGCAGCAGTCCTATTTCACTTTGCCTTTTCGGGTTTGAGACACTTTGAGGATTGTGCGTTTTACATGCTGTTGATTTGGTCGGTCGTTTGGTTGGGTCCGACAGTCGTCATTGCATTTTTCATCTTCAAACTTCTCCAATACGACCACGCGTTTCTCGCACAAGCCGTTTGTCTCATCGCTGTCGCGGTGAACCTAGTGCTCATATTCTCGGTTTGTCCGATGGATCTCTGGAGTAAACCCAACGAGTCTGATTTTAATCAAGTAGGCCTTCAGGCTGAATCAACAGCGGCGAAGTTTCTGATCGAAGAAAATAGAAAGGCAGTAGATGAAATTAAAGCCCGCGATGAGGAAGAGGACACTTGGTTCCATAACAAATTTATTCTTGTCGGCGGACTTTTAGCAGCAACCTTGGGCTACATTGGCTTCGGGCCGAAAAGTGAGCAATCAGCCGAGGAAAAACTCAGCTCACTGTCAACATCGCCATCAACAGCTCTGCTTCTAGGTCTCGCATCAATCTTGGCTTTGGGGATTGACATGCATGTGCGAGGGAATGCCTGCGAGGTAAGCCAACTTGGTCTGTGGATTCGATACTATGTGGAGCCGGTGCTGTTGCACCGAGACTCAGATGGCAACGTGTCGGCCTCGTTGCCAAAAGCCTTTCTCGGATGGGAGGAATTTTTGAGACGAGACGTCCCGAAGTCGGATTTTAAACCCGTTCGCTGGGATTCAGATGAGTCCAAAGGCATTGGCAAACATAGCGGTGAACTTTGGAATTTTTTTTACGAGCCTCACACTCATTTTTTAACGGGATTGATCTACCTTCTTTATTTGACGCTCTTCCAGAGTTTTGCACTTCGTCCAAGAGTCAATACCGCCTCTGATCAGACACGCATGCAGGTCATGTGCTTTGCAGTTGTTCAAGCTTCATTCTTCGCGTTTGCTTGGATTGCGCATTCAGCCCCAGAGATGTTCGACTTTAAAGTTCTTCCATTCGTGCCGGCGCACGAGGCTGGATTTATTGCGCCGCTCCACTATTTCGTACCTTGTTTAGCTCTGATCGTTCTCAACGCGCCATATATTGCTTATTACTATCGAGTGATGCCACGGCCCAACAATTACAGACCCGCCAATGCCGCGCCTACCTGACCGCGCGTTTACTGGATTCGCAATTTGCTTTAAGATTAACGGTTTGCTGTAATTGTCCCCGTAGTTCAACGGATAGAACGGAGGTTTCCTAAACCTTAGATGTGGGTTCGATTCCCGCCGGGGATAACTTGTGTGACGCAATGCGCGTGAGACTCTCTGGGAAACGAGTTATCCGGTCTTCGATTGATTCGCTCACTCCCGTTCGTTCACCCTGACGGGCTTCGTCCATGTCGCTCGCTTCCCAGCAGCTCCATTCCCGCCGGGGATAGTTTGTTGCGAGCTTGCCTAGCGACGTCCTCAGTCGAATGTCAAATGTTTAGGGCGTGTTGCCCAAATCGGAAGTTTTGAAAAGAAAATAGTGCAAAAGGTTGCGATGGTCTGTTAAAGGAGTGTTCCCATCATGATGGGACAACACAAGAGCGACCCGCAGCTCTTTAATTACGCG
>Ga0193751_1000021_pt1 | contig 140087 bp, 135 predicted proteins | sample L1c2metaG_FD_143050 | JGI IMG/M metagenome (GOLD analysis project Ga0193751, IMG submission 143050) | Soil microbial communities from a riparian zone of the East river system, Colorado, United States - L1c2 | ecosystem: Environmental > Terrestrial > Soil > Riparian zone | place: USA: East... | reverse complement strand
CGCGTAATTAAAGAGCTGCGGGTCGCTCTTGTGTTGTCCCATCATGATGGGAACACTCCTTTAACAGACCATCGCAACCTTTTGCACTATTTTCTTTTCAAAACTTCCGATTTGGGCAACACGCCCTTTAGACGCGACACAATTTCTCTTTCTCCAACGAGTCGTCTGTTCCTGGCCACCTTTGCCCCAGTTCATTGCTTCAATCGAGGAAAGGGATTTCCGAGATAGAAGGTAAAGCTGCGAGGGTAGCAGCGAGTGAGCGTGGGCAGCGAACGAGTTTCAACTCACTACGGTCAATTGGTCGAATATCTCCGAATGAACGGTATCATCCCGCCCGCGAGCCGCGGCTAGTAGTCTATCCACGTATCAAGTCTCCTGGCGGCGACCGCGGTTTGCATCAACTCCCAAAGCGCTGGCGCAACTTTAGCTATGTGCGAAGATTAAATCTTGTATGAAACAGTACGCTAAAATTCTATTTTCGATTCTCACAGCAATGATTTGCGTGATTGGATTTGCGGCAGATCAACCTGCTTGCAAGAAGAGCGGCAAAAATTGCCCGATGAACAACGGTGGGGCATGCAATTGCGGCAAGAACTGCGATTGTTAGCCAGGTGTAGCGAGATTTTGAGTGGCGATTTGCGAGTAAAGTTTGCCAGCGTCGGCAAACTTCCCCGCCTGAAAAAGCCGATCGGCCGAACCGATTTCTGATTGCTTCGGCTGCGGTGTCGCTTCAGCTGTAGCCGCTGTTGTTAACTGCGGCCTCATAGCGGTATCAGCCGCGATAATCGCGGCGAGGACGATGCAAGTTCTGGCAAATTTCATTTGGGCTTCTCCGATCGGCGTTACCGTGCGCAGCGTACAACACTCCCGCGAGGTTTGTCTCATAATCCGACGCGTGCGGTTGATCAATGACAATCGAATGTCAAACGCCCGTGCTCGCGAAGACTTTCGGAGTTCGGAGGTTGGATGCGACCCCATTTCTTGGCTCGTGGCTTCGCGAGATTTCACGTTGCATCAGAATACGGATTTGCGATGTGGCGAGCGTACGCGCGCGCGGGCTCGTTAGATTTGCAAGCGTCCGACAGCGTAGACTAGCAACTCGATCACTCGGAAAGCGAGAATGCCTAGTCCGATGGCTAATCCCACGCACAAGAGTATTACCAGCCTTGCGCGGATCCTCAATCGTCTGAGCTTGTGCTTGCACTCACGAATTTCCCCGGCCTCTTCGACGCTGGGTCTGGCACGCTCGATTGCCGGTAATAGCCGGCTCTGCAAATCGGATTGCAGCGCGGAGCGACGGACGACGATGTAGGTTGGGTGCTCGGCCATCTGCTCCGTCACGAAATCCGCAAATCGGTCTTCTTGAAGTTCAATGAGAAAAACGAGTATAACGGGCAGAGCGGCGGCGCCAGCTACACGCATCTCCCATCGCCGCCAATGTTCGAACGGGTCTTTGCCGAGAGGCCGTCCGGCGTGCTTCTCGTACCATGCCATACGGAACGTCTGAATTGGTCGGAAAAGATAGTAACCGGCCTGATCAAGTTGATGCGGGTCAGTCCATTTGGAAGATGCCTTCCCACGATAGCTGCCTCTCAGATCATTTATTTCTCCGGAAAGGATATTGAGCAATTCTTGAGGTGTTGACGGCCGGTCAGGCGACCACGAGTCCGGAAAATAGTCCGGCTGACGGTCATAGGGAACGAGCGCCACGACGATTTCGCTCTGGAGAATTCCCTTGCGAAGCCAACTGTCGAGCCCCCACTCTCCGGCAGGATGGCGCCACGCCTGAATGATCCGACGCAGATTCCGTCGTTGTCCCTGGTCTTGCCAGACCCTGAAGTTACGGTCATAGAGCGCCGCAGTCAGTTCCGCGGCGAGTTGCTTGTGGGTCTTAAAATCGTAAGAGAGGAATACCCGGGTCTTTGGTGCAGACTTCTCACTCATGAAAATCACACCCCCGGCGCGTCTCACTCACGATTTCTGATTGGCTGGGCTGTGGTGTCGTTTGTCCTGAGAAGCTACCAGGCGCGATAATCGCGTCGAGTGCGATGCAAATCTTGGCAAATTTCATTTGGAATTTGTCGCTCATAATCTGACGCGTCCCGTTGATCAATGATAATCGAATGTCAAACGCCCATGTTCACGGAGAATTTCGGGTTTAGACGCGACCACACTTGTGTCGATCAGGAGGGCGCGCGGCTCGTTTGCAACTTTGCGCCGAGGGGCAGGTTCAATCCGAAAACAACAGGAGGGTTATCGATGATGTGGAAGAAATTGATTGTGATTGCACTGGCGGTATCGGCAGTCGGGTTTGCGTCTGCGCCGCGCTCGAACGCCGGCACCGAGGTGATTGAACCTTACAACGCTCCCGCGCCGACTTACAATTACGCGCCGCCGCCACCGCGCCCGGTCTACTATGCTCCTCCTCTGCCGGTGGGCGTCGTTGTCTACCCGGCCTTTGGCTATTACCCGCGGCCGTTCCGCGCCTACGGCCGCCCCTTTTATCGGCACGGTCATCACTGGCGCTAACCCGCAGCGCGCAGCTTGCCCGTTCGTGTGCGGATGCCCTCGCGTGCTGGGCAGCCACGACATAGATGGGCGAACCGAGGGGTCGAATGGAGCTTTTGGGAAAAGCGACATAGAAGGCAAAGTCGCAAGGGTAGCGGCGAGGAAGCGGGGACGCGACCGAGTTTCAAATGAGCGGGAGCGCATGAGTCAAAACTTGCGGAGTTTAGACGCGACCCCATTTTCCTCCGGTATTCCTCGCTATTAGGTCAATGTCTGCGATTGGTATCATATGCCACTGGAGCCTTGCCCCACCTGCGGCTACGCGCTTTCCGTCGTCGATCATCATTGCCGTCATTGTGCTACCGCATCGCCGGGAATTTCGTCGCGGCACTTTGATGCGAAACACCTGCAGCAAATAATTATGGCCGTGGTGGGGTTAAGCGTTCTCGTTTACCTGATCTTCTTTCGCTAACGAAAAGGCGCCGCGAATCAGTCTTCGATCGGGGAGCGAGCCGCTACGCTGGTTAGGACCCGGAGGAAAATTGATCCTCTTTGTTCTTGAATAGGATATTGAACGTGGTCAGCGAGCCATAGCAGCGCGTGATGTATTGCTGCAGGTCAACCTTGTCTGCGTCAGTGAGTTTATCGCTCGCGTTCACCTTCTGCTCGAGCACGCGCAGGTTGTTGCGCATCATCACGATCTTGTGAAAGAACGTCTCCAGCGGCACTTCCTTCGACTGCACCGACGCATCAGCCGGGCGCAGCACGAGGGTGCCCCTTTGCCACCGGTTCGCGATGCCTTGCACAATCGTGGCATCTTTCTCCAGCCCGAGCGCCTCCACGATAACGTGCGCAGTTTCGCGGATGAAATTGCTCAGCGGCACCTGCAGCTCGGACACCGCTGCGGTCGGCTCGGCCGGGGTGAGCTCACTCGACGCGGGAGCGATCGTCCGCCGCGCATCATCGAAGGAAATATCAGCAGTGAGCTCGGTGAGTGTTTTCACCTCACCGACGCCGTATTGCGGGTGCCGCACGTGCATCCCAATGTGAAGGCTCTGAATTGGCATCGACATCGCTCAACCTGCACCAGTCGCACGAACTCCGCCAGCCAGCGCTTACGATGCAGGCGCTGAACAGCTGTGGTGGCAGGCGTTCCGCCTGCGTTTTCGCTGTAGCCGGGCCCACCTGCTCAGCCTGCCCAAAGCTTGCTCGCCGTGGTGAGTGGCGGGCGAAGACTTTCGGAGTTTAGACGCGACCGCGTCTGCTTCCCCCACGTCGTAACTTTCCCTCGCTCTCGCTCAACCTCTGGTGTAAGCCGTTCCCCGGTCACCATGTCTCCGTTGTTCATCAAGATTAGCAAAGATTTCGCCACTATTTGGACGACGATTGATCCTATCGGTAACGTGGCAATTTTTGCCGGGTTGACAGCATCGCTTACCCGCGCGGAGCGGTGTCGCACCGCATTGCGCGCTTGTGTCTATGCCACGGTCATTCTTGTCGTCGCAGTGGTGGCGGGTCAGATCATTCTCGATGCCATCGGCATTCACCTGCACTCGCTCAAAGTTGCAGGCGGGATCATCCTTTTCCTCTTCGCTTTGCAAATGCTCTTCGGACGACTGGATGGGAGACCGGGAGCGCCCGAGCCGGGGCGCGACCTGGCCGTCTTTCCGCTCGCTGTCCCGTCCATCGCCGGTCCGGGAGCGATGATGGCAGTGATCCTGCTCACCGACAACGATGTTTACACGGTGGCCGAGCAAGCCCAAACGGGCGTTGTCCTGCTCGTCGTGCTGTTGCTCACCTATATTCTGCTGCTTTTTTCCGATGCCATCCTGCGGATCATCGGCCGTCAGGGAGCGGCCATTCTTGTCCGTGTCATGGGGATCATTCTTGCCTCACTCGCGGTGGAAATCGTGCTGACGACATTGGCGGTGGCAAGCTGGGCGCCCGTTTCGCGCTAGAGTTTGTTGAGATGCGAGGCGCGTCTTCCGTTTTACTTCTTTTTGGACGACTCCATGACCCCTTCGGCGATGCACTGCCATTTGCCATTGCGCTCCATCCAGGTATCCACCCAAACGTAGCTGCGGGTAAACTGTTTACCATCCTTGTGCTTGCCCTTCTCCGTCGTCGTGCCGCAGACGGTGGCCAGGTTCGGCCCGTAGACATGAACATCCATGTTTTCGTTCACGGCCGAGGTCAAGGTGTTGGGTTCGTTTTTAGCCTCATCGAGGAGCTGGGACCTCCCAAGATGTTTTCCGTCGGGATTAAATCCGGCAAAGTCGTCCGCTATCATATTTCCGACGGCAGTCTGATCCTTGTTTACCAGCGCCTTAACCCAGGCGTCTTCCATCTGCTTGAGATTGGCTTGGACTGCGCTGGAGTCGGCAGCGTTTTCCTGAGCGCGGGCGCAGGGCGCGGCCGCTAAGGCGAGGAGTGTGCTTATCAGAAGTGGCGTGAATAATTTCATAATAATTTTTTCAGGTTGAATTCAGGGCAGCTCGTCTCGAACCGAGAGCCCTTTCAGGGGCGAGCTACGTCGATGTCAGCGCGCTCTGACGCGCATGTCGATGCCGGAAGCGTGCGGCCCAGCCGCCGAACCGTCAAGACAGAATCAATCCCTCGAGCTTTGTTCGTGCGCTTGTGTAAAAAGTGAGGACTGACGAGCGCTGGCGCAACTTTAGCTATGTGCGAAGATTAAATCTTGTATGAAACAGTACGCTAAAATTCTGTTTTCGATTCTCACGGCGATGATTTGCGCGATTGGATTTGCGGCAGATCAACCTGCTTGCAAGAAGAGCGGCAAGAATTGCCCGATGAACAACGGTGGGGTATGCAATTGCGGCAAGAGCTGCGATTGCTAGTCAGGTGTAGCGAGATTTTAAGTGACGATTTGCGAGTAAAGTTTGCCAGCTCGCCAAACTTCCCCGCCTCAAAGAGCCGATCAGCCGAAACGATTGCTGATTTGTTAGGCTGCGGTGTCGCTTATTTTCTGCGTTCCGGGGTTGAAAGCCTGGCCGTTGCTTCGCATCCGTTGCAGCCTGATAGATTCTTCAGGCCGCCTTTAACCGCGATGCCAATGTCTACGGTGGTAGTAGCCGTGATGCCAGTATCTATGGTGATTGCGCCATCCCCAATACCCGGGTGCCCAGCCGTAATAAGCGCGTCCATTCCAATACCCCGGTCCATGGTTGTAATAAGGGCGATCGTAACCGCCGATGGAGATCTCCACCGCCTTAACGGCCGGTACCAACATTCCGCTCAGACAAAACAAAGCTGCAAAAAGCAGCACTAATTTCTTTTTCATATTTTAGCTTTCTAGACTGAGTTAAAGCCATCTTGATGCATCGCGCTCACCGCTTATTGTCAGAGTCGACCCGAATCTTGTGCACGTTGAGGAACGGGCCGGGTGGAAGCGCAAACGCAGCGACTTCACCAGAATCGCGAAATGATTCCATAGGCCGAATATTTTAACTGTCGGAAAATGTCCGGCAACCCAGATCAAGGCTCAGTGTGAACCGACCGAGCCGACCGAAGGACCAACAGATTTTCCGCGAATGAGAAGGTTGTAACCAGCCGAGATCACACGCCGCGCTCCTTCGCCAGTTTCCGGGTCGCTGCGAAGCGGCTCGTCGTGGACGCTTTGCTTAACCTCGAAGGTACGGACCGGTTTCGCCGGGTCGGTGGTTTCGTAAATGTAAGTCGGCATCGCGACAATCTACTCGTAAACGGGCTGGGTGCATTCCTTTTCGGAAAAAGAAAAATTCTTCGTCGGATGCGATAAACGTCCGGGCCTGCTTTCCGATAACTTCGCTGATAACCGCTACCCGATAACTAGCGGCTCTAGCCGCTGAATGTTTAGACGCGATCCCTTTTCCCTCCTAGGCACCTGTTCCAGTCATGATGCGTGTATATACACCTATGATGAATTGCCGGTGGGTCGGTGGTCCGAGCGCGCACAAAATCGATGGAACAATTCTGGGCGGAACAGAACTCTCCCTGATTCTGCGCGACGAGATTGTATTTTGCGTCACGAATTCTCGATACCACGCAAATCCGTCGTCTGATCGCGTTTGCTTCCGCCGTCGATGTAACGATTCAACACTTCACCGAATCACGACAGCAAGCCCGAGTGTCAAAAGTGAGGACTGACCCCAGTTTTACTACTTTCCGAACGGTTGATATCATTCTGAAGCTTCACAAGCTGCTCTGGAAAATCCGGGCGCCGTCCCGCTGAATGCAGGAGAAGAACAGGTTTTCCGATTCCATCGACTAGTGCGGGCACTGGCTCCTCGGGGCATTTCACTTCAATATCAACGGTCGTTGGGCCGACGCGAAAGTGAACGTCGACATCCGTCCGGCGAATTGAGCTTACGTTTTTATCGACCTCGAAATCCTCTGGACACTGGCGGCGGATATGATTAGCAACGCTAAGCTCGGAGGCACTCTGAAAATATCGGTCGTCCGAATAGTTCGACTCGTCCGGAAGAAAAAACTTGTGCTGTAGTGCCTCTTTCCGGCGGCGGCCAGCATAAACGGCTTCGAACGCACTGATGAAGCCATCAATATATGCGGGCTGGCTTTTCCCAAGGAGATGATCGCCGGAAGCCTTTGAAACAATAAAGCGGACGTCGTTCACAGATCAGTGTAGCGCCATTGGAAATAGGCCGCCAAATTCAAACATTCGATGGGTAACCTTTACAAGCGAAGTGGCGGGAAATATTCTCACGGTGGTGAGGAACATATTTCTCCTCTATATGCCTCCGGGAAATGCGGAGGCGATGGTTCACTATCAGGATACGATCCGGAACAGGGTTGCCTTTGATCGGATCGGGCCGCACGTCTCATCAACGATCGGCCGCAAACTGCAGCAGGTATTCGGTCCGAGGCCAATTGCAGTCTGGGGCTCTCGCGATACTGATGCCAATCGATCAAAATTCGATCGAATGGCAGAAGGGGATGAAATTCTCATTGTCGAAGGACAGACAATAAAATTGCTCGGTCGTGTTGCGGCAAAAGATACAAACCCGAAGCTCTCGCGAGAACTCTGGCAGAATCTGCAAGGCGGTGCGATTGAAGGTTGGGATCTAATCTATTTCATCGCCAATCCGCGCGAAATCGGCCTTCCGTTTCAGACGTTTTGTGAACTAATTGGCTACAAACCTGGCTATCAGCTCCGCGGACTCACGCGTGTCGAGGATGAAAAGCTCGTCAGATTTTACGGCAGGTATGATGATCTTTATGAAATCCTGATTCGGTTAAAACAAGGCACCAAAGTGCAGGAGATTCCCGAGCCAGAAGCTTACAAAGCACCGCCGGTCCGTGACGAAGAACCAGCGACAACACCACTGCGCGAGCTTTCGGAACACCTTCGAATGCAATGGCTGCTTTTGAAAATGGGGAGGCAAGCCGGTGAAAAAGTTTGGGCGCCGAGGAATGATCAGCAGCGAATCACAGCCGAATACAAATTTGCTGATTTTGAAAAGGAATTCTCGGATGGTCTGGATACTCAAGCAAAGTATGTCGCGAACATCGACGTCGTCTGGAAAGAGGAATTTCGCATCGACGCGGCTTTTGAGATCGAAAACAGCACATCGATTTATTCAGGCCTGTTGCGTTTTGCCGACCTGACGATGGTCGCGCCAAATACGGTTTATCCATTGTTTATCGTGGCGCCCGCCCAGCGCCGACAACGTGTACGAGAACAGCTCGCGCGGCCGAGCTTCCGACACTTGAGAATTCACGAGAAGGTTCGCTATCTTTCGTACGAGAGGGTGAATGAGATTGAAGATTTTTTTGGCGACGCCGGGAGCGGTCTGACGGTCGATGTCTTTCGCGCAAAGTCGGAGGTGCTTAGTGGGGGGTGAGATCTGGGCGCCAACGCTAACCTTCAGTCGAAGCGTTCGACTGCGAAAGATACGATCTCACAGAGCTGAATTCCAAGGTTCATAGACTGACCCCGCGTTGCTTCCACAGTTTATGGCTGGCGGTTGGTTCGAAGTCGCAACTCAAGGATTGACGACAAGCTTCTAAATACCGCCGACTGAGTGTGAGATCGACTTCTAGGTTCCGAAGCGCGTCCATACGCGTTTCGGGCGATCAAAGTGTCAAATGTTATCGGAAACCTTCGGTGATTCCTGGTTTGCGGCGTCCTCTCCGCTGGAGGGAATCTCGAGGTGCAATTCGGCGTCGTCGCTAGTCGAGAGGGCTTTCAGCCACGTTTTTAGTCGGCTGGCATTGGCAGGTGTGAGGTCGTCCAAATTGTGGATATGGAGATGAACCGAAATCTTTGGAACCGTTTTGGATTCTCCTATCAGCGCGTCCGGCGACTGCGTACCGACGCCTGAACGCTGTTCGGCCGCCAACGCATTGTCCCACATGTCGACCAGAGGGCTTTTCGCTTCGCTCTCGTCATCTTTTTGTCCACGCGACAGTAGGCCCTTTTCATCTGTTGTGACGAGCTCGGTGTAGACCATAAAGTCGATCAGATATTCGAGCGCATTGGAATCTGCCTCACTAGCGCCACACTTAATAGCCAACGATCGCTTTAACTCCGCGCGCGTTAACGTTGCGCGTAAGGCAAAGTTCTGGACAGCAACCTGACCGTACCAGGAAGTGGTCATTGTCCTACGAAGATGTGCCTTCGCTCCGCCTTCATCCCACGCGGCCTCTCGAGCGAAACGCACAGCATCTTCACTGGGAATGTAGTAGCCGTACTGCGGAGAGGTCAGAAACTGTGATTCCAGCAAGAATTTATTGTTTCCGCTCACGAGCGTTGGTGCCAAACCCGCGACGCTCGCGACGTCTTTGTAATTGATTTTTGATTGACCGCCGTTGGATGCAATGGCGTAGCTCTTGATGATCTTGACCAACGTATCAGCGCCACTTTGTGGAAGCGCTTTTTGCGCGGACAAGCGCGGTGCACGGGTCTTTGTACTATCCTCTTTTGCTTGCGGCAGAGCCTCAGATTCGTTCATGCGATTTATTGATACGCAACGCGACGGCGTATAAAACAGGAATCTCGAACGTATCAGAAAGGTTCACAACTTTGTTGTCCAATATAGCCAAGGCTCCCACTCGTACCAAGTCCGCGATTACCAAATTCGCGTCCAATGGGTCTTTCTTTCCGATCGCATTGCTAAAATCAGCCCGATTGAATGTTCGGCTAGCGCCGCCTCTGAGGCGCTCATACGTTTCGTTGAAGTTCTGAAACACCGGCAGGAAATCGTTCAATTTGGACTCGGCTGTCTGTAAGAACGCCCGTCGAATAGCGGCGGCGGAGACGCATTTGTTGCAGGCTGCTGCCTCAATTCCTTGAATATTATAGCTTTGTTGGAGCTTCTGCGCCGAGATACAAAAGTTAACTAGGTCGCGCGGGAGAACATCGCCATTACCGTCGCGCATCGCAATGTACAAGTCGTCAAAGCTCTGGAGAAGGCCAGCGACTGGCCAATCAAAGAACTCATCGATCCACTCTCTTGCCACAGGGTACGTGATGGCCGCTGTGTGTTCAGAATGCAATACATGTAAACGATGGCCGAGCATGATGCCGAGATCTTCCTTGGACCATCGTAGTGCGAGTTTCACACCGCTAAAATGATCCTTATTAACGTATGTCAGAGCCTGGTATATGTCCGTGCGGAAAAACAGTTTGAACCGAATCCGCTTGAGACGGGTAAGTTCGCCGACAGCACGCATTAGACTGCTTTGCAGGTCTTCAGCTTTATCGTGCGTCGAACCGTTCGTCTCCACTTCGTCGAGGCTGTCCAGTCCTAACCAGAGGTCCGCACCGATTTCGTTGAGCCACTGGTCGGCAGTGACGATGACGTAGTCGATTTCGTTAGGCGTAAGTGTCGCTTGGGCAGGCGCTTCAACTTTCGCGTAATCCTTGAATCCGACTGACCATTTTATCTTCTTCACCGTCTGCCAGAACGTTGGGACTTCGCATACTAGGCCCCATCGCACGAGAAACCGTTGGTATGCCTTTTTAAGTTCTTCAGGAAGCTGCGGATGCGACAGGCAAGCACCAATGATGAGTGTCGCAACGTAAAACCGCCACAGGGTCACGGCTGATGTAATTCCCAGCCTATGTAGCGTCGCAGAGTAGTCACGCAGCCGAGGCTCATCCGGTAGCCATAGGTTCGGCGGTTGAAAAAGCGGGATCTCTTCCCGCAGCTCTTGAAGCATTCGAAATATCGCGCTCTTACCAGCTCCTTTTGCGCCTAGGATCAGGTATGTCTTAGCAGAGCAGGCGGCTTGGAACGCACCGGAGCGATAAAAGAAATCGGCGAGCTGCTGCTCATGATGCGCCGCCCCAACTCCAAAATCGACGCGATCAAGAGAGTTCATTCCTGAAAATCTAGCAGCGGAGCAATCTTGGACAACCAGCAGCGGCCACGGGTTGAGAGGAAGGTGAGTAGAAGAATGGAAATAATCGCCAGGGACTGCGATAGGTGATCTTCTGGCAGAAGTCGTTTCCTTTATCGAACTCTTTTGATCAACTCGCGCCGCTTCAAGCGAGCTCCAACTTGGAATGCTGGCGAACGTTCGGAATAACTCCCGAGGTCAAATCATTATACAGATCAAGCAGATGCTCCTTCAAATCGTCCAACGAAGTGCCCTGGGTCATGTAATCAGGATACTCGTCGAGATATCCAAGCCACATTTCTTCGTCCTGCCAGTAAGTGAATCCAATCAATGCCATCGCAGGAGATTTTACCGGTACTGCTTTAGCTGGTCAATGCCGTAACGCGACAAGCGATCGGCGCCACGAGGAAAACGCGCTGGGGCGGAATTAAGAAGGAGGACGCGCGCTGAGCGCGCAAGTAAGAAGGCAGAAGGAAGGACGTAAAGCTTCGCCACGTCCCGAGGCGAGACGAGAGCGTAAAGCTCCGTTAGAGCCACGCCCCTTTACGGAGTTGGTGCGGAAGGCAGCTTACTTTAGATGCGGAGTCGATTTTTCAGCGCGTTCCGAACACGATTCATTTCTTCAGCAGTCAAAACTCCAAGTCTTCGCTCGAGTTTGGCCGTGGAAATCGTCTGGACTTGTTGCAGGTGAAACGCGCCGGGTTTTAGGAATGGCTTCGGAATGTTCAGTTCCCAGCGGTTGCCGCGCAGCGCAGTGGTGTGCAGCACGACTGTCACAAGATCGAGCTCGTCTGCTGCGGGTTCGCCCGTAAGAAGCAGCGCGGGACGCACCTTGGCGGCCATCCCGAAATCAATCATCCAAACTTCACCCGGATTGACGCCGCGCATCTTCGTCCTCCATCCGGTCAAGCATCAGCGCGCCGTCGAGCGCGGTCTGGTTACACAGGGCCACGTCGGAATCTTGATTTGCGATTTCCAGCAACCCTTCACGAATGGCTCGACGCTCGGCTTCGCTCAGCTTCGGGAGTTCCTTGATGATTTCAGATGCGCTCACGGGCAAAATTATAGCGTCGGTCGGCAATTTGTCAGGCAGGTTGTTGAGAGAGATGCGCAGAGATCGATTTTGCGCTGAGCGGGCGGGTGCAGTAATATCGATTCGTGACACTGAAGGTGCTGGTTCATAAGGCGGAGGAAGGCGGTTACTGGGCGGAAGCGCCAGCATTGCCGGGATGCGTCTCACAAGGCGAGACGATGGACGAAGTGCGCACGAATATTCGTGAGGCGATCGAAGGTTGGCTGCTCGCGGAAGATGGCGCAGCCCAGGCAGGCGCGGCCGATCAAGTGCTGGACGTGACGGTGTGAAGCAAGTAAGTCTCCGGTCGCGAGCTTGCGCAAATTGTCCAACGGCGCGGTCCCATCCACGGAAATCAGCCGTTGAAAAAGGGATTGCTTCGCTCGCTCATGAAGATTGCCGGGCTGCAAGACGACGACCTCTAGAAAAGCGAAGTTCGACGTGCACTAAAGCTAAAGCCGCAGACGCGGCCATGTTCGCCTCGCCACGGCGAATGGAGCCGCAGGGATGCACGCGACATAGATGGGTTAAGCCGAGAGGCCGACAGGAGCGGGAGCGAGTAAGTCAATCCCCGCACACAGGCGGGCAGGCTATCCGTCGGCGGATTTGATGTTCGAGGTTTCCGCCTTCGCGTCGGCTACGGCGCCGCTACTAAGGCTCTGGCGGGCCACGGACTCGTTGATCCTCCTTCGTGCGAGACTCCGGCGCGACAAGGAACTACGGCTAGCTGGCGTCGTATTTACTCGCAGTTCCTTGGAATTCTCAGTTAATTTAGCAAAATGGCTTGCGAAATTACGACGAAGAAAAGCTGGATGGAATCCGCGACATGGTGAAGTCGAGCGTATTAATCATCGAAGACGATGATGATAGCCGCCGGGCGATTGCCAAGTTGTTCGCGAGAGCGGAGTGGAAAGTCTTTGAGGCCGCCGACGGCGACTCTGGAATCGAACTCGCTATTCGGAACAGGCCGGAAGTTATTTTGTGCGACTTGCTGATGCCGAAATCGAATGGCTTTCAAGTTTGTCGTGCCATCCGGCGGCAGCTTCAACCGACGAAGATCATCGTGGTTTCGGGGCGTGATTACGCAGTGGATCGCGCAAGTGCGCTGGAAGCCGGGGCGGACGAATACCTGCTTAAACCGATTACGTGGGAAGTCCTCTGCGATGTGATTGATCGACTTCTAGCAGCGATTCCGCGCCGGCCAGGGGCGACGAAAACATCAGAGGAATTCGGCTCGGTGCCGCCGCGATTGAAGTTGTGGGGCGTGCGCGGTTCGCTCCCAGTGCCAGGGCCAGCGACGGTCCGTTACGGGGGCAACACGAGCTGCGTGGAAGTGCGTGCCGACGGCGAAATTATTGTGCTCGACGCGGGCACGGGGATTCGCGGTCTCGGCCTTGCGCTAGAGAAGGAACTGGGGCCGCAAACGATCAAACTGACCCTTTTGATCACACATACTCACTGGGATCACATCCAGGGTCTACCGTTTTTTTCCCCTGCGTACAACCCGAAAAACCTGATCCGGATCTTAGGTTATGAAGGAGCGCGCGCTGGTTTAAGCACCATCCTCGCCAGCCAGATGGAGACGCCCTTTTTTCCGGTCAGTTTGCGTGAGTTGCCGAGCCATCTCGCTATCGAGGAGCTAAGGGAGATGGAGTTTCACATCGGCAAAGTGAGGGTGCAGGCAAAGTTTGCGAATCATCCCGGCATCTGCGCCGGCTATCGTCTCTTTACCAGTGCCGGATCGATCGCATACATGCCAGACAACGAACCGTACGAACCTCTCAAACTGCAAGTCGCCCAAAAGGATGGAATCGACGGTGACGAAGCTCGAAATTTTGCCGGGGCCGAACGGGACAAAATGGTAGAGTTTCTCCGGGATTGCGACGTCGCTATTCTAGACGCGCAATATACCGACGAAGAATATGAACGACATATCGGGTGGGGGCATAGTTCGCTGAGCAGCGTGGTTCTGCTAGCGCTCGAGGCAAACGTCAAAAAGATTTTGCTTTTTCACCACGATCCAAGTCATGACGATGACATGATCGATCGAATGGTGGAGCAGGCGCGGGAACTAGTTAGGAAAAGCGGAAAGGCAATGGTGATTGAAGGCGCGCGCGAAGGCGCTGAGATTCTGCTGCAGGCAGAATTACCGGCCAGGTGAGGAGCGGAAAAATCCTCCTTCGCCAAGGCTGTGGCGTGATAGGAGGCGGCGGCGTCCCCGCACGCCGTGTTGCGGAATTGGTTTTCTGGGCGATAGTGGGAGGTCTTCGAAGCCAGAAGTACGAAGGAGGAAAGTCAGCCTCCGGTGCGCGCCAAAGTAGGTGCGACGTTGGTGCCGAATAGAAAGTCAGAATCAATTATGAAAGCCGATCTCATTGAAGCCGCCTCCAAAGTAATCACTAATCAGCAAATCCTGGTCAACATGGTCTCACGCCGCGTCCGACAGCTTTCGCTTGGGCATCGTCCCCTCGTGGAACATGCTCCGGGACTGCGTGAAGCCGATATCGCGTTAACCGAGATCGCTAACGGAAAACTGACGTTCGAGTCGACCTTCGGTCAGAATGAAACCGCCGAGGCTGCCGCCCGAGTCGTGCAGTTCCCCGATGTCACGTCGAGCAAAAAAGTAAAAAAAGCTGCCTAAAACGAAGTATGAAGGAAGAAGGAAGAATTATGAAATCGGGGCTTCTTTCGAGCGCTTTAGAATCGTAACAAAAATGGCGATGAGTTCATCGCATTCTTGCCGGACAATTGAGACCTTATCTGGCGGAACGATCTTTCCATCGACGAGCAGTTCGAGCCAGTAAGCTGTCTCCTCGAGCTCACGTAGCGAATCACCGCATTTCGCGATAAATTGATTCGCTCTTCTCCCGACTCGCTCTCCGCCACCCTAGCGGCGTTACCGTCCATGTCGCTCGCCCCGCTCGCTCCATTCAGCTTTGCTTCGTCCGCGATACGCTTCCCGGTAGTTCGCTCCGACCGATGTGCCAGATCGTAGGACCTGTTTGCCGAGTACCTGAGCTTCCGTTGTTTTTGGCAACCCGGAAAACATACGAACAATCTGCAATCCGAATTCCTTCGTGCGTTGCCTGAGATCTTTTTCGTCGGGCTGCATCTACTTCTTAATTCAACCTTCTTAAGTCCTAATTCGTACCCTAATTATTCCTAGATTGCTCCGCTTATTTTCGCAGTCCCGCATTCCCTGCTGCGAATTGTTACGAACGAGGGAACCAAATGCCGGCGATTGCACGAATCATGAAGAAGCGATCGAATGCCGTGTAAACTCCGAAAAGGTTCGCGAGCACGCGGCTGAGGGAAATTGCAGGAAGGGCTTGAATAGATCGCGAACGTTCAACGACTAAAGATTATTATTATGAAAAAACTTACCAGTTTACTGATAGGGTGTTCGCTGGCGCTGGCTGGAGCCGCGTTGGCGCAACAGCCAGTCGAACAGCAGTCACCATCAAAGAACAAGCGCGCCCCGGAAAAAGCGCACGCGACTGAAGCAAAGCCCGGCGTGAACGCGGCCAAGCCTCAGGAGAAGCCCGCGAAGCAAACCGGAGCGATGAAGGAACGCGGCGCGCCGAATGAGCGCGGAGCCACAAATGAGCCCGGTGCAGAAAAGAGAGGAAAAGCTCACGCGACCCAGGAATCGGGAACCGCCCCGGGAACGAATCTTTCCGGTCAACCGGCCGGCGCGCTCAGTCCCGGTGCGAAGGAGCACGCTGAGCAGCATGGGAAAGCTATGAAGGAGCCCGCTGCGGCGGCGAAGACATCTGCTAGTCCCGCGGCAGCGGCTGCCGGTGCAGCTCCGTCAGTTTCCGCAGCGGGCCAGCACAACGCACAGGCGAATATGGGGGCCAAGGCGAAGAAGCCGGAGCCGCAGCAGGTGCAGCAAATCAAATCGGAGCACGCGAACTTCCGCGCGCAGCCAAAACCGCAGCAGGTTCCGGCGGTTACGTTTAACCAGAACCGTCGGATTGAGGGAAGCGATCGCTGGCAGGGTCCGCAATACGAAGTATTCCGCTCGTATCATCCGGAACGGCACGATGAGGGCTGGTATCGATCGCATTACACCCGCGTGGAGCTGATCGGTGGCGGTTATTACTACTGGAACAGCGGCTACTGGTATCCGGCATGGGGTTATAATCCTTCGGCCGAATATTATGCATACGACGGACCGATCTATGTGGGTCAACGTGCTGAGCCGCCGGACCGGGTGATCGCCGACGTGCAATCTGAGTTGCAACAGATGGGCTACTACAAGGGTGAGGTGGATGGATTGCTCGGGCCGTTGACCCAGGAGGCGCTCACCGCCTACCAGGCCGACCAGGGACTCGCCACGACAGCGGCGATCGATCAGCCGACGCTCGATTCCCTCGGGATGGGATAATAAGAAGGCAAAAGGTACAAAGTTAAATTCGAGAAGCCGCCGGGGCGCACTAATGCCTTGGCGGCTTTTCTGTTTTAGGCGCTACGAGTCGAGGCGCGTGTGTTGGTGCTCGATTGCCAACATTGCGTCGTCGACGCTCTTGCTGCTCCGTAATGCGTAATGCACAAGCAGGCACGGGTCAGAGGTCAGAAGGAAAATGAGCAGCGAAGAATTATGAAGGAGGAGACGCGCTGAGCGCGCAAGTAAGAAGGCAGAAGGAAGTTAGAAGTAAGAATGGAGCGCGTGGGACGCGCGACATAGAAGGTAAAGTGACGAGGGTAGGATCGAGTAAGCCGGGAGGCGAGCGAGTTTCAATTAGGATCCGCCTTGGCTACCCTTGGACCATGGCGCCCACGATCACCATGACGAAACCAGTCGCCACGGCGATCGCCACTTTCATTTCGATAGATAAGTTTGTCATTTTTCCCTTCAATTATGGCGGCAACCCCCTGTCGCCCCCTTTTTTTGGATTTTACTTTTTACTTTTCTTACATCGCTTCGAATTTCGGCATGCTTATGGATGCCAGGCACAGCGCGAGGTTTAGCGCCACGCGAGAACGCGGCAAGAAAGAAGGAAGAAGCGCGTTGAGCGAAGTAGAAAGGATGAAGGAAGGACGTAAAGCTTCGCCACGTCCCGAGCCGAGACGAGAGTTGAGAGCGTAAAGTTCTGTTGGAGCCACGCCCCTTTACGGAGTTGAAGACGAAAGTCAGCCGCCCTTCACTGAGATTTCCGCGTGCCCCGGGGAGTCGCAGACCGATTGCAATCTCATTTCGACACGATGCCGTGTGGGCCAATCGAAAACGAAACAACAATGTCCCGATCAATGACGAACAGAACGCGGTATTTTTCGGTCACGTACAAATCGAAAACCTGGTGACCATGCCAGAAAACACCGGTGAGTTTGTGACAGTGCAGCGAAGGATGCCGCCAATTCGTGGAGAAGAGCGAAAATTTGGCACGAGCGGCGCGTTTAATTTCGGGAGGAAGATTTCGAAACTCTCTCTTAAAGCCAACCGTGCGCCGATAGATCACAGGTCTTCGACCGTGTCATCCATCGTATCGTGATCCTTGGGCTCGATGGGATCGTTTTCATGTTCCTTCACGTCTTTGAGATCTTTAGCAGTGGGTTTCCGAGCTGGAACACTGGCAGCAAAGAATATCGGATCGAAAGGAATCCCTTTGGTTTTCCTCTTTGCTTTCGTGGACGCTTTCATCGGACGAGAAAATAGCTGAATAATCCAGAACAAGCAATTTGCGCCCGAAGTCGGCCGCACATTTATGCTACCCCGACCGGATTACACCTCGCGGTTGATACAGCCGCCACTACAAGGTCATATATTGGCCGGCCGCAATTTCGCGGCGGGACTGATCGAGCTTTGCTTTAACCTCATCGGTTAGTTCAAGCTGCTCCTCGAGGTAATCCTCAATCCACTGGCGGATTTGCTCGATTTCCTCACGCGATAGCTTTGGAATCGCGGCCTGAATTTCCTTAACCGTAATCACGCTGGCAATTTAGCTGAGATTTCTTTGATGAGAGGCGGATTTGCAGGGGTCGGAGGCGGAGGACAGCCGCTACGCCGCGCGACGGCTTGGCGAGGAAGCCGCTTGGCAATCTACGGCGCGGAAGGGACCAAAGTTTTGAAAACTATCCCAAATGCCGAGGCACGCGAACGCGTTAGCAAGACCGATACTTAAGGGTGTTGAATAATTGGTTAGTCAGTCCTGTCTAACCTTTCAAAATGGAAAATGAGGGAAAAAATATGAAAAGAATAATTGTATCTTCAGTGTGCATTGGAACTCTTGCACTGGCGTTCACAGCGTGGGGTGAGCCAGTCAAAGATAAACGGCCTGTGCGAGCGGGGCCGCAGCGAACAGCGAATGTTCGAGCGGCAGCGCCAGCGAACTCCGGTGCGATGCGCGCGCACAATTACAGTTCGACCGCCGCGTATCGGCAGCGGGCGCACATGACCGCGCCGCGCACCAGTTCAAACGCAGTCGTCAATCAAAACCAGATGCGCGCGTCTCGGGAACGAAATTTCGCGAGGAATCAAGCCTTTCGCACGCGAAACAATGTTGCGGTTAATCGAGAGAGAAACCTCGCGGCGAACCGCATGAAAAACGTTGAGGTTAATCGTAATCGAAACGCGGAGCAGTTTCGTGCGCGCAACAATGTAGCGCTTAATAGGAACCGAAACCTCGGGGTCAACCGAAGGAGCAACTTCGCCTATTACCGTGGAGGCAACGCGAGAATTAATAACGACTTCCACAGTGCGGCGTTCCGCGGTCAACGGTATTCGGTCTTCCGCAATTACCACAGACAGTGGCACGATCGTGGTTGGTGGAGCAGCCATTACAACCGAATCGTTTTTGTGAACAGCGGCTGGTATTATTGGAATGCGGGCTACTGGTTCCCGGCATGGGGTTATGCCGCGGGTGCCTATTATCCATATGACGGCCCAATCTACGGCTACAACGGATTGCCACCCGATCAGGTAACTGTTGATGTTCAGCAACAGCTGCAACGCGACGGTTATTATGAGGGGCCGATCGATGGCGCTCTTGGGCCGATGACCCGGGAGGCCATCGCAGCTTTCCAGGCTGACAATGGGTTGTCCGTCACATCGGTAATTGATGAGCCGACACTTGCCACGCTCGGGATATCGTAATTGATCGGAGCTATTTGAGAGCCGCGTGATGTATTCCATCATGCGGCTCTTTTTTTAGGTGGTGCGGCCAAGGAATCGGTATCTGAAAAATAATGTTTCGAGCCGAAGAAGTCGCGGCACGAGATTGAGTGATCGACGGGTCCAAAAATTTTGTGAGATACGAATTACATACAAGGGAAAGGAGGAATTGTATGAAGATCCTGACAATGACAGTGATATTGGGGTTACCGTTACTGGCGTTAGGCCAGACAACGGAGCCGCAACAGACTCAGGAGCAGACGAAGGAAAAGCAGGCTACTGCGCCGGCGAAAGAGAAAAAGATGCGCCCTGAACAGGCGGAGCCGGGCAAACCGCAGGCGAAACCTGAGACGGGCACAAATGTGCGTGGACAGACGAACGTTAAGGGTCGCACTCATGAGATGAACAAGAATGAACCTGGCGCACGTTCGAGCACGAGCACTGGCGCGAGTCAGACGAACGTGAATCAATCGACGCACGTGAACGTGCAAGAGTTCAAGTCGCGTCACAGCGAAGTGTTCAGTCTTGGGCGGCATCCGAAAGAGTTCTTTGTCCAACGATTCGGGGCGAGCCATTTCCGGCTGATCGGGAATACGTACTTCGCGTTCGTGGACGGCTGCTGGGTCGCGGTTGACGTGGACGGCTTCGTATATACGGAGCGTGTGATCTGCGCCGGCGATCCGGAGTTTATCGAAGTCGAGTAGCGAATTCGCTGCGTGACACAAAAGCGCTCCGCTGGAAAATGCGGGGCGCTTTTTTTATCGACCGGCACGAAGAAAGGATGAAGTAAGAAGGAAGAAGTAAGAATGAGGAAGGAAGCCAGGAACGCAGGAAAGAAACTAACACACCAAGCACACTTTTTAATTCTTCCTTTTGCCTTCTAACTTTATTTCGTTTTGTGCCAGATGACGTCCTCGTTGTTACGGCGGTCGATCAACGCGTCCACTTTGCCGGTGGCACCGTAACGAAACAGAATTCTCCCTTCGACACCTTTGCGGAAGAAAATTTCTGACGTTTCGGGGAGTAGTTGCTCCTTTTTGCCGTTCCGTTCCACAAATAGCTTGTCGCCTTCGGCCGTGACGGATCTTGTCTGGCCGGGCGCCAGTTCGTATGTGCCGATGTAGTCAGCGAACTTTTTTGGATCGGCTTTTCCCACGGCCGGATCTTCGTAGTAGCGATGTGCCTGGCTGGCGATGATTTGCCAATTGCCGTTGCGCTGCAGCTAGGCGTCAGTGATGTGATACCGCGCTTTCAGATTTTGGCCGAAGATCGTCTCGGTCTCGTCAGCGTCGTAACTCAGTATGGCGGTGTTGCCGATAATTCGGCTCTGGGCGTTCTCGATCTTAATCGTTCCGGAATACCCGGCCGGCATAGGGGCGATGTCGGCGATCAGTTTCGGTTTGTCGAAAAGGCGGCCTTTCTCGTCGGCAAAGATGCAGTCGTCGGCGAAATATTTTTTCCACGGTGCTTGATTGCCGGGAGCGATGGCGTCGTAAAGCTCCTGGGTGCGACGGACCAGTTCGTCCTGCGTAATCGGAGCATCCGCGGCATGGGCAAGGGTAACGGCGGAGAAAAAGCTAACGAGCGCGAGTTTCATAAGGCCGAAGTAAGAACTACAAAATTTAAGATTTTGGTTTTAGGACTGGTGAAAACCGATTCTCCGTCGTGGTGGCTGTGGTTCGGGCGGTGTAATTGCGCCGTGCTCGGTGAAAACCCATGGCAAGTACTTGCGATGCATGCCGCGACCGGTCTTTAAGGTGCCAATTTGGTACCTCAAGTTCTTCCATTCATCCTCGGAGAGTTGAAACACAAAATCCTTCGGAAAGCGATCCCGCTTGCGTTTCACTGCGCGATTCAGCGCCTTCGTCTCAACGCCGTAGATTGTCGCGAGATCGGAGTCCAACATCACGCGGTCACCGCGAATTTCGTGGATGAGTCGGACAAGCTGATCACTGCTTAACTTGGTCGAAGACTTTGGCATCGAGTGAGAAATTATTAAAGACTTCCTCCGATGAGAAGCCGCCTTTGCGATTTTTCGCTATAGCGATAGGACTTATCTATGGAATTGCATCAGCTGCGTTATTTTGTTGCGGTCGCCGACGAGGGAAGCTTTTCGCGCGCGGCGGCGAAGGTGCGCGTGGCTCAGCCTTCACTGAGTCAGCAGATCCGAAAATTGGAGGCGGAGATCGGCCAGCCGTTGTTCGATCGTCTGCCGCGTTCAGTCGTGCTGACTGAAGCCGGGCGTTGCTTGCTCGAGTACGCACGACAGATTTTGGCGTCGATCGGCGATGCCCGCCGTTCCGTGGACGAGCTCAAGGGCAAAATTGCCGGGGACGTGGCGGTAGGCGCAATTCCCACAATCGCGCCATATGTGCTGCCGGAGTTGGTTGTGACATTCCAAAAGCATTATCCGGATGTAACACTGCACATCGTGGAAGACGTGACCGCGGGAATCGTTCGGCGCATCGAGGCCGGCGAGCTGGACGTGGCGTTGGCATCCACTTGTCAAAAAAGTCCGACTCTCCGCATCGAGCATCTCGGCAACGAACCGTTGCTTGCGCTTGTGCCCGAAGGACATCCTCTGGCAAAGCAAACTGTGGTCAGCTTCGACGATCTCAAATCGCAGCGGTTTCTGCTCCTGCACGAGATGCATTGCCTCTCACAACAGGTGCATCACCTGCTTGAGTCGCGTCGTTTGCTTCCGGAGGTCGCACTGGCCGGCAGTCAGCTCAGCACGATCGCGAACATGGTCGCGGCTGGTATTGGCCTCTCAATTGTTCCCCAAATGATGGTGAAACATCATGCGACCCCGGGATGCGTCAGCCTCCCGTTCGCTCCGCCAGTCCCCGAGCGGGAACTCAATGTTCTTTACAATCCGCTCCGCTTTCAGAGCAAAGCGGCCGCAGCATTCCGCGAGGAAGCCGCGGCCGCCCTTTCCCCCCAAAATTCGTCGCTCGCGAGTGACGCGAACCGGTAGGCTTCTATCTCATTGTCTCCAGGGCCCTCGCCACTAGCGATAGCATCGGCCACACGCCGAGGAGCAGAATGACTCCAAAGACGGCGAGCTCCGGCAAATAATGCGGGTGCGCCCTGTGCACATATCGTTCCTCAAGGAAACGCGAAATGCGCTGTCCTATCGGCATTGTAGTTTTCATATAATCAACCGGCCACAACCCGGCCGCCATTTGAAATACTTTATGCGTCTAGTCGCGATAGGATTTGCCTATCGGAAGGCAGAAGTAAGAACTAGGAAGGAAGAACGAGGAAAAACCGGATACCGGAATGCGGAAAGAGGGCGTAACTGCGGAAAAACCAATCAGGAAGCCAGGTAAACAGGAAAGAAAACTAAGCGATTAGGACACTTCTTAATTCTTCCTTCATCCGTCTGCCTTTCCCTCACACGATTGCTTCGGCGAGCAATTCCGCCATGTGTTTTGGATGGAGATTCGTAAGATCGGTGATTTGATGGCGGCAACTTGTGCCTGAGGCGATGATCTCTGTCCCCCGCGGTTGATCGTCGATCGCATCGAGCAAGCGCTGCCCGACTTGCACGGAGAGATCGTACTTTTCTGCGAGTGCGCCAAATGCGCCTGCCATTCCGCAGCAAGCGGTGTCGAGCACCTTAGCTTTTCTACCCGGCAAACGTTCCGCAAGTTGCCCCATGAAAGCCGGATCCACGATCGACTTTGCGTGGCAATGCGGATGAATCGCGATTGTTGCGGGACGATTGTCGAATTGAAGCGCGTCTGGTTCGTGCGCGAGTAGATCGTCCACGAATTTTTCGAAAAGGAAACAGCGCTTCGCTACCTCCTCCGCGTTTTCGATTTTCAATTCGCGATAATCTTCGACGAACATCGACCAGCACGACGGCTCGAGGAAGAGAATCGGAGCGGCTGAGAGTTGAGAGTTGAGGGTTGAGAGTTGAGAGACGTTATGTTTGCCGAGTTTCGCTGCGGCATCGAGATTACCGACACTGAATGCTGGTCGTCCGCAGCAGCGCCGATTTTTTACAAGCGCAACCTCGAACCCGAGCGCTTCCAGGACTCTCACCGCAGCGATGCCGATATGCGGTTCGTGATAGCGCACAAAGGTGTCGTCCCAGAGGATGACATGGCCGCGCTTCTTCTGTATCGGCCCTCTACCTGTTACGCCGTACCCCAACTCCGGCGTAGGCGGATGAGCGCCCTTCGGCGCTCGCGGACCGCCGCTGCAGTTTTTCGCAAACCATTTGTCGAAGCGTTCGCGTGCGTAATGTGGTAATGAGCGCTTCGCAGAGATTCCAAGCGCTGTCTCAATCAATCCTCGCAGCGGCTTAAACTCGAGGATTGGATTTGCCAGCGCCGGCATCGCGCAGCTGATGCGGCCTAACATATCGACGTTGCTAAAGATCCGCTCACGCACCGGCAAACCATCGCGGCGCCACCGCGCGTGAAGCATCTCGGCTTTCAGCAACGCGAGATTGACATTCGATGGGCATTCGGGGGTGCAGCCTTTGCAAGAAAGACAATTGCTTAGTGCGGCATCGAGCTCTTCAGATTTCAGCGGATCTTTGGAGTGCGGCGACATGTCGCCGCTTTCAAAAGCGCGGACGTGTCCGCGCACTCCACATCGACCAGCCAGCGCGGCGCGAATGATGTTGGCGCGGCCACGCGTGGACATGACTTCTTCGCCGGTGGCGATAAACGTTGGGCACATAATGCCGGTCTGTTTAAGGCAGCCGCCGCAGCCGTTGCATTGCTCGAGATTGCCGATGAACGAGCGGTCCTTGAGCGCGAACGCGAGCACCGGCCGGAACAGGAGTTCGAGCGGTCGCGTAAAATTTTCGCGCAAATGATTGTCGATTTTGGTAGGCACGGCGCGCTGCGCCGTCCGGTCCGCGCGGAGCGCCGACCCTAGCTCGAAAATTTTCCCAGGATTAAAAATGTTCTTCGGATCGAATGTGCGCTTAATCTCGCGCAAGACTTCAAGCAGCTCATCGCCGAGTTGGTCGCGCATATACTCGGTGCGCGCGATGCCGACTCCATGTTCGGCGGAGAGCGAACCTTTGAATTGCCGCACCAGCGCTGAGGTCTGATCGGCGACTTGCCGGAATTTTTTTAAATCGGACGCGCTGTGCAGATCGAGCACAGGCCGGACGTGCAACAATCCGCTGGCAGCATGGCCATAGTAACTCGCTTCGAGTCCAAGCGGATCCATGATCGATTGCAATCCGCGCACGTATTCGGGCAGTTGCGCCGGGCGAACGGCGGCGTCTTCGATGAACGCGACCGGTTTCGCTGGCCCAACGCGACCGGTCAAAAGCGAGAGACCAGATTTGCGCACCGACCAGGCCAGATTCATTTGAGCTGCATCTGTCAGAATTTTTTTGCGCAAGCCGATCTTTTTCGATTGCAGGATCGACAATTTTTCGGCAACGGACGATTTGGAGTGCGGCGACATGTCGCCGCTTTCAAAGCGCGGACGTGTCCGCGCACCCCCAAAGTCGTAGAACTCGACGATCAAAATCGCTTCGCACGGTTTCGTATCGAGTTCGAGCAAATCGCGCGCCGCTTGGAAATGGAGCTGGCCTTTGGTTTGATCGAGCAAAGGCCGATCGATGTGTTCAATCGCTGCAGGCTTAAGATCGAGAAGCTCGACCGTGGCCTGCATCGCTTCGCCTACCGATGCGAAAAAGATCAGGCCCAAACCTTTCTCGTGGGGCAGGGGAGAGATTTTCAGTTCAGCGGAAAAAATCGCGGCGAGTGTTCCTTCGCTGCCCGCGAGAATATTCGTGAGGTCGCTTGGAGCGCGTTGGAATCTTTCGATGCCGTAACCCGGCCAGCGCTTAATCAGCCCGGGTGGCCAGCGCTCGGCCATCTCTGACTTCGCCGCGCGAACGAGTTCCTCGATCTTTGCGCGCTCAGTGCGCAATGATGCATGTGTCTCGCCGATTTTTTTGACCCGACCATCGGCCATCACGATTTCGAGCGACCGAACATGATCGGCTGTCGTTCCGTAGATGGGGCAACGCGCGCCTGAGGAATTGTTGGCGATCATGCCCCCGAGCGTGGCGCGGGAGCTGGTCGCAACATCAGGGCCGAAACAAAATCCATGCGGTCTTAGAAAATCATTCAATTGATCCAGCACGACGCCCGCGCCGACGCGCACGCTGCGCTTTTCGAGGTCGAGATCGCTGATCTGGCGGTTGTAGCGCGAAAAATCGATGATCAACCCCTCGCCAATCGCATTTCCAACCAGACTCGTGCCGGCACCGCGCGGCGTGACGGAAAGACCTGCATCTGCTGCTGCGCGAATGACGAGACTGGCTTGCTGCGCGCTTTTCGGAAATGCGACGCCTATCGGTTCGATCTGATAAATCGAAGCGTCAGTCGCGTAAAGCTGACGTGTTAGATTATCAAAGCGCGCATCGCAGCCGGTCTGCTTGATTTTCCTTTGCTGCGCGGAAGTCATCCGTGATCAGAATACTACTCCGCGTACAGGCGTGAGCGAATGGCAAGTCCCTTATGCGGCGCGCACGGCCCGGCGATCGCGCCCGACCGGCGAAAGCAAACATACGCGCAAAGGTAGGGCGGGCAGTCCTCTGCACGCCGTTTTGCAATTCACGTGGCAGTGCGCACGGAGTGACGCGCCCTACCAGAGATCCAGCTGTGAATTTCCCGGCGTGGTCTCAGCAAAACGGACACCGACGCCGATCAGGCGCACGGGTTTTCCTGTGCGACCGAAGGCTTCTTCGAGTAGTGGGCGAAAATGTTCTAACGCGGGTGTAAGGCCCGCGCGCTCGGCCGTCGTGCGCGTAAAATCGTTGAACTTCAATTTCACGAAAATTTTCGTGATCTCGCGCGTTGATTCTTTTTGCGCGAGATCGGCCATCAAATCCTGAAAGAGCTCCTCCAGTTTTTCTTCGCATTGTTCGAGCGTGGTGAGATCGGCCGTGAAGGTTTCTTCTGTGCTGAGCGATTTCCGCGGACGATCTGGTTCGATCGGGCGCAGATCGATGCCGCGGCAGAGATCGTAGAGCTCAAGACCGAATTTGCCGAAAATCTCAACCAGCTCCGGGCGCGAGAAACGCTGAAGTTCGCCGCATGTTTTGACGCCGAGTTCTTCCAACTTTCTCTCGCTCTTTTCGCCAATCCCCCAGATTTTGCGCACCGGCAGATCTTTCATGAATTCGGGCACCTGTTCCGGCTTCACTTCAAACTGTCCATTTGGCTTGTTTATTTCGCTGGCGATCTTCGCGACCAGTTTGTTTGGACCAATTCCGGCGGAAGCCGTCAGTTTCGTTTTGCGAAAAATCGCGCTGCGGATCTCATGTGCGAGGGCTCCGTGCGCGCTCGGGTGCGCGGTGACGTCGAGATAAGCTTCGTCGAGCGAGAGCGGCTCGATTATTGAAGTGAACTGGTAAAGGATACCCCGGATAACCGCCGCCTCCCGCCGGTAAACATCGAAGCGCGTGGGCAGCACGATCAAATTCGGGCAGCGTTGCAGCGCCATGAAAGTCGGCATGGCCGAGTGCACACCGAACTCGCGCGCTTCGTAATTGCACGTCGTCAACACGCCGCGTCGATCACGCGCGCCACCCACGCCCACGGGCTTGCCACGCAACGACGGTCGATCGCGCACCTCAATTGCGGCATAAAAGCAATCCATATCGAGATGGATGATCGCGCGCGGCTTCTGTTCGCTTTGCACACTGAAATCTCGCACAACGCACGACGCAGACCATCCGGCGTTTTCTCATCCCAATCGCAAATTTCAGACTTTGCAAACCGCGCTTCTCTCTAGATATTGAAGCGTAACTTTCTTCTGAAATGGATGCTTCTACCTCTGTTGAAACACATCACGATCCGCACGCGCATGACGCTGCTCACGAGCATCACGAGCTTGGGTGGTGGCGAAAATATATTTTCTCCACCGACCACAAAGTGATCGGGATCCAGTACGGATTCACCGGGCTGTTTTTTCTGCTCTTTGGTTTTTCGTTGATGATGCTGATGCGCTGGCAACTGGCCTATCCCGGCCAGGCATTGCCGGTGATTGGAAAGCTGCTCCCGCACATTTTCGGGGCGGGCACAATGCCGGACGGGAAAATGACGCCCGATTTTTACAACTCGTTAGGAGCGATGCATGGCACAATCATGATTTTTCTCGGGGTCGTGCCATTAGCATTCGCAGCGTTTGGTAATTTCGTCGTGCCGCTGCAAATCGGCGCGCCGGACATGACCTTCCCAAAGGTAAACATGGCGAGCTACTGGGCACTTTTTGTCGGGGGCACCATCATGGTGACAAGTTTCTTCGTTCCGGGCGGTGCGGCCAAGAGCGGCTGGACTTCCTACGTGCCGCTGGCGGCGATTTCGGATACAGGCCAAGGGTATAACCCGATTTTCAATGGACAGACGCTTTGGTTGATCGGCTTCATTTTTCTGATCACGTCCTCGCTGCTTGGCGCGGTTAATTTCATCACCACGATCATTCAACTGCGGGCCAAAGGACTGACGTGGATGCGGCTGCCGTTCTTCGTCTGGTCGCAATTTGTCACCGCGTTTTTGCTGCTGCTGGCATTCCCGCCCCTTGAGTCTGCAATCGTCATGCAGTTGATGGATCGAGTAGCGCATACGAGCTTTTTTCTGCCGGCTGGCATGGTCGTGAACGGCACGCCGATGTCGATCAGCGGCGGCGGCAGCCCGCTTTTGTGGCAACACTTGTTCTGGTTCCTCGGGCACCCGGAAGTTTACGTGCTGATTTTGCCTGCGTTTGGAATTGTTGCCGAAATTCTGGCGAACAATTCGCGCAAGCCGCTCTGGGGTTACAAATCCCTCGTCTTCTCGGTGCTGGTGATCGGATTTCTGTCGTTCATCGTGTGGGCCCATCACATGTGGATGACGGGCATGGGCACTGCGGTCAGCGCATTTTTCCAAACGACCACGCTGCTGATCTCGATCCCGTCGGTGATCATCTTGAGCGCGTTTTTCATCTCACTTTGGGGCGGCTCCATTCGCTTTACAGTGCCGATGCTTTTCGCCACCGCGTTCCTCCCAATGTTTGGAATCGGCGGACTCACCGGCATCCCGCTGGCATTTAATTCAGCCGATCTTTATCTGCACGACACCTACTACATCATCGCGCATTTCCATTACATCGTTGCGCCGGGCACAATCTTCGGGCTTTTCGCCGGCGTTTATTACTGGTTCCCGAAAGCGACCGGCCGAAAGATGAACGATTTCTGGGGCCAAGTGCATTTTTGGCCGACGCTCATCTGCATGAACGTAATTTTTCTTCCAATGTTCTTGCAGGGAATGGCCGGGATGCATCGGCGCTGGTACGATGGCGGCCAAGGATGGGCTGTTTCCAACGAACACACGATTTGGGGATTGACCGGGTTTCAATGGAACCAGCCAATTTCGTGGGCGGCCTGGATCATGGGTCTCGCCCAAATCCCGTTCATCATTAATTTCTTCTGGAGCATCTGGCACGGCGAAAAGGTGAACGACAATCCGTGGGAAGCGACCACGCTGGAATGGACTGCGCCTTCACCGCCGCCGCACGGAAATTTTATTCATACGCCTGTCGCCTATCGCGGGCCTTATGAATACAGTCTCCCAGGCAGCGAACGCGATTACACGATGCAGAACGAACCGGTGGAACCGGCCGAGCGCACTCGCCGCAAGCCTCCCGCCGAACCGGTGCTCGTCTGATCGGCGCAATGGAAATTCCGTACACAATCTCAACTCGTCCCGACACCGGTCTTTGGAATGCAAAGATCGGCATCTGGCTTTTTCTTGCGTCCGAAGTAATGCTCTTCGGCGGGCTATTCTCTGCTTACATTTTTCTCCGGATTGACGCAGCGCCAGGCATGTGGCCGCACGGCGTGCTCAACGTGCCGGTTGGCACATTTAATACCTGCATTCTCATCATGTCCTCGGTGACTGTGGTTCTGGCCTGGGCGTCGCTAAAGATGAGAAGATATCGCGCCTACTGGTGGTACATGCTGGCCACCATTTTGTGCGGCATCATTTTTTTGGTTGTCAAACTTGCCTACGAATGGCCGCAGAAGTACGACCACTTCGGCATCTATATCAAACCCGAAGCGTTCGGGAAGTACGAACAGTATTTGGGCAATGCGTATGCCGCAGAAAAAGAGCTGCCCCCGCGGCTAGAGATTACCGGACATCTGCACAATCCTGAGGCCCTGACCGATCCGAATATCAAGGAATACGAAGTCGCGCTCGACCCGCTCAATGCTGATCCGACCAATCCATCAATGGATCGGCCGCACTTTTTCCCGTTGCCGGTCACGCATAAGATCGCAACGATCGAGAAGGAAGACGTCGAGCGCGCAACGATGTTTTTGCCGACGCACAACGCATATTTCGCGAGCTATTTCACCATCACCGGCCTGCATGGACTGCATGTGCTGGCCGGCGTGCTTGTCTTCATTTACATGTGGCTGCCAGTCAGCAAAAAACTTTACCAGCGCAACCCGGAACATCTTGCCAATCGCGTCGAGGTGTCGGGGCTTTTCTGGCACTTTGTCGATCTGATCTGGATATTTGTGTTCCCACTTTTTTATCTCCTCTAGCCATGAACAATCCGCCTGACGTCGCCCAGGATCCGAAGGAATACGAAGAATACGCGCACGGTGTGCAAAAGCACGTCAGAGGATATTTGATGGTGGGCGCGACTCTCCTCGTGTTTACCATGATTACGGTCGCGCTCTCCTACGTCGATTTTGGCGCAATACTTTCCTCGCTCTTCCACACAAATCTTTCGAGTACTCAAGGTCGCAAGGCCAACATCGCGGTGGCTGTGCTCGTAGCGATGTTCAAAGCCGGGCTTGTGGCAGCGATATTCATGCATTTGGCGGCGGAAAAACGGCTCATTTATCGCATCCTGGTTTTCACCGGCTTTTTTGTGCTCGGCCTCTTCTGGCTTACATTCTTGGCGTGGTACGACTATCCAATCTTTCGATAAATGTCGCTTAAGGCTTTCCATATTGTTTTCATCATTTTCTCGACGCTGCTTGCGTTTGGGACTGGCGCTTGGTGCGTCTGGGTCGATCTCATCGAGGGAGCACCGATTTATCTTGCAGGGGCGATCGCGTCGTTTGCCGCTGTGATCGCGCTGATCGTTTATGGCGTCTGGTTCTACAGGAAAATGAAACGGCTTCGCATCATTACATGAAGAAGTTTTTGTCGATCGTGTCGTTTGCCTGCCGCGCCGGAGCCTTGTGCGTAGGCGGATCGATCTTGCTTTCGGCGCATGAAGCGTTGGCGTGCCCGTTTTGCTACGGCGCAAAGGACGGAAAATCGACCGAGCACATGGCGATTGCGATTTGGTTTCTCTTTGGCGCTGTGATGTCTGTGATTGGTGGGATCGGTGCATTCAGTTTTCACCTTTGGCGGCATGGGCGAACGCCGGTCGAGCCCTACCAGGAATTGACCGAGGAAGATCTGAGCAAATATGAATAGCCTCGCGCTGATCAATGAATTCCTCGGGCAGCCGCCGAATGCTTCCGCGCATGGATATCAGATCGACCATATCCTCGAGTTTTGTCACTGGTTCATGGGCGCGTTGTTTGTTGGCTGGTCCACGTTTTTTATTTACGTGCTGATCCGGTTCCGGAAAGCGCGGCAGCCCGCTGCTGATCATGCCGGGGTGCGCAGCCCGATATCGACGCATCTGGAATTTTCTGTTGTGCTCATCGAAGCGGTGCTTCTGCTCGGGTTTGCTATTCCGCTTTGGGCAAAGCGTGTGAATCAGTTTCCGCCAGGCAAAGAGGCGCTGGTCGTTCACGTGGTAGCGCAGCAGTTCAGTTTTAACTATCACCTCCCAGGGCCGGATGGGCAGTTTGGCCAGCGCAATGTCAGTTTTGTCAGCAACTCGAACCCGCTCGGCCTCGATCCGAATGATCCCGCTGGCAAGGACGATATCGTGACGACTGGTGAACTTCACGTGCCGGTGGATCGCCCGGTGATTGCCGAATTGTCGTCAAAGGACGTGATCCACGATTTCTTTTTGCCGAGCATGCGCATCGCTGGTGATGCAATTCCCGGTTCGCTCATTCCGATCTGGTTCACGCCTCTGAAGACCGGAACCTACGAAGTTATCTGCGGCCAACTTTGCGGCTTGGGCCATTACGGAATGAAAGGCACGCTCGTGGTCGATACGCCGCAGGATTACCAGGCGTGGTTGAAAGAACGCGCCGAACTCGCCGCTGGCGCGCAAGGCGCTGCGCCTTCGCCAGCGCCAGGTGCGCAGCAGCAGCAGCAGCAGCAGCAGCAGCAGCAAAACAAACCACCTGCGCCCGTGGTCTCGCCAAGTCCCGGCGGATAATTCGCTTTCTGTAGCGGCGCTCTATGAGCGCCGATCTTGATCGTGGAGTCGAAGCTAAAAAACTCGGCGGTCATCCCGACACGTCGGGACTCCAACAAATGGCTCAATCGTTTCGCGTGGCTCACGTGCGTCGCGACGCTCTTACTCATTTGCAGCGGCGGAATGGTCACCAGCAAAAATGTCGGGCTCGCCGTGCCCGATTGGCCGACCACCTTCGGCTACAACATGTTTTTGTTTCCGGTATCGAAATGGGTCGGCGGAATTTTGTTCGAGCACACCCATCGCTTGATGGGTTCGGTGGTCGGATTTCTGACCATCATTCTTACCGTCTGGCTTTGGCTAAGTGAAGACCGAGGATGGGTGCGGAACTTGGGCGTAATTGCCCTCGTGGGCGTCATTCTGCAGGGAGTTCTCGGCGGGCTTCGCGTTACCATGATGAAAGATGAAATCGGAATCTTTCATGCCTGTGTTGCGCAGGCATTTCTCGGGTTGCTGGTTTTCATCGCGCTGGTAACGACACGTTTTTGGCAGGCGATGGATTGTAGGGCGTCTGTGTCAGACGCCAATCCCACGGTGCTCCGATTGGCGCTTGCAATCACGATTGCGATCTACTTGCAGCTCGCGCTTGGGGCAACGATGCGCCATCAACATCGTGACCTGGCGATTCTCGATTTTCCAACCGCCAATGGCGCGTGGATTCCCGACACCAGTTCGGCCGCACTTGCAAAGGTCAACGTGTGGCGTGACGCCCGCGGCTTATCTGATGTGAGTGCGTTCCAAATCTGGCTGCAAATGGTGCACAGATTTCTCGCGTTCATCATCGCGATCGCTGTGCTCGGGTTTGCGCTTCGCGTTTGGCGAGACGCGCCGCGTTTTGCAGCGCTTAAGAAACTCTCGATCCTCTGGGTTGCGCTGGTCATCTGCCAGATTGCGCTCGGCGCCTGGACGATCTGGAGCAACAAAGCAGCCGATGTCGCGACGGCGCATGTCGCGCTCGGCGCGGTCATGCTATCTTTTGGCGTGAGCATTTCTGCGATTTGCTGGCGCATCTTAGCGGTGTCGCTGAATGGCGCGCCCGGAGGTCGCGCCTTACCAATCTCCGCATGAAGACCGCAGCGATTGAAAATCCCAATCTTGCGTCTTCACGTAATCGTGTCGTTGCTGATCTCGCGGAGCTCGTCAAAGCGCGATTGACGCTCCTAGTGCTGCTTACGACCGCCGTCGGCTTCTATCTCGGATCGGAATCACCGGTCAATTATGTGGCGCTTTTTAATGTCGTCTTTGGGACAGCCGCGGCGGCCGCAGGCGCAGCCGCTCTCAATCAATGGTGGGAACGGGGAACTGACGCGCTGATGCGTCGCACGAGAACGCGTCCCATCCCAGCGGGACGAATGCCCCCGCTGCAAGCGCTCGCGCTCGGAATCGTTCTATCCATTTTTGGCGTCGCGTATCTGGCGATTGTCTGCAATGCGCTGAGCGCGGCACTGACGGCAATAACGGTAGCCATTTACATTTTTGCTTACACACCTCTAAAACGTGCCAGCACGGGCAACACGGCAGTCGGCGCAGTCCCGGGCGCGATTCCACCGATGATCGGGTGGGCGGCTGCGCGCGGAAACATTGGCGCCGGGGCGTGGGCGCTTTTTGCGATCGTTTTTCTGTGGCAACTGCCGCATTTCTTCGCCATCGCGTGGATGTATCGGGAAGACTATTCGCGCGCAGGCTTTCGCATGATTTCAAGCGATGACCGCAGCGGCGAGCGCAGCGCCAGCCAGAGCGTGTTTTTCTGCATCCTGCTATTGGTAATCGCGGGGCTGCCCGCATTTCTTGGACTTGCGACTTTCGTTTATCTGGCAATCGAACTTTTGCTTGGGGGTTTATTCGTCGCCGTGGCAATGCGTTTCCTACGGATGCGGACTCCGAGCGCAGCGCGTTTATTGTTCATCGCGTCGATTGTTTATCTTCCACTGTTACTTGGAGCTTTGGTTCTGACGAAATCATGAACACAAGATGGGCGACGTTTGTAGGGGAAGCTGTCAGCTTCCCCTACGGCCCATTCGGGCCAGCGAAATCATGAGCACGACTTCTGCGACAATGCATCGGGCGGCGCCCGGCAGCGGCATCATTTGGAAGGTGACGCTGATTCTCATCCCGCTGGTGACACTAGCCTTGTTGCTATGGCTACGTCAGCTAGAAGTGAACGCGCTCCGGCAGCGCACTGTTTCCTCTTACGGCACAGTCCCTTCCTTTCAGCTCACCAATCAGAACGGACAACCGTTCGGTTCACCGCAATTAGCCGGCAAGATTTGGATCGCGGATTTCGTTTACACAACGTGTCCGGGGCCGTGCCCGCTGATCAGCAGCCGGATGAGCGAATTACAAAAGCCGTTGGAGAAAACCGACGTGCATCTGGTTTCGTTCAGTGTCGATCCGGAGAAAGATAAGCCGGAGGTTTTGCGCCGCTACGCGGAGAGATTGCAAGCAGAGCCGGGCCGCTGGGATTTTCTCACGGGACCAAAATCTGCGATCTACAAGGTTTCGCATGACGGCTTCAAACTCGCGATATCTGATGGAAGCGATGAGCAGGGGCTTCCCGTGCACAGCACGCGAATGGTGCTGGTCGATCGACATGGGCAAATCCGCGGCTATTACGACGCCATCGAGCCTGAGGCGGTCACCAAACTCCTCGCTGACACGAACCATCTTCTGCGCGAGCAACCGAAGTAAAATCTTTAAACTCCAAGCTCCAAGCTCCAACATCTAGAGAACGTACATGCTCCAATATTCAACCGCTCTGCACGTTTGGGAATTGATTATTGGAGCTTCTCTGGAGCTTGGATCTTTGTCATTGGTGATTGTTATCCCACAGGCTCGGGAGCGGCGCTCGGGCCCTCATCGCAAACCATTCGCAGATAGTGGCGATATTCGTTCTTTGGTAATCGATCGATAATTTTGGCGAGATCGGCTTGGGTGATGAAACCCATTCGTAGTGCGACCTCCTCCAAACATGCGATTTTCAAACCCTGCCGATGCTCGATCGTAGCGATGTAATTACCGGCCTCTAGCAAAGCCATAGTGGTTCCGGTGTCGAGCCAGGCCATACCGCGACTGAGCAGCTTCACGTGCAGCCCGTTGCGCTGAAGATAAAGCAAATTCAGATCAGTAATCTCAAGCTCGCCGCGCGCCGAAGGGCGCAAAGTGCGACAAAGATCGACAACTTGATCGTCGTAAACGTAAAGCCCTGGCACGGCGAAATGGCTCTTCGGTTGCTTCGGTTTTTCTTCGAGACTGACGGCTTTGCCATCGGCGTCGAATTCGACAACGCCATAGCGTTCCGGGTCGCGAACCTGATAGCCGAAAATGCACGCGCCACGCTCGATGGCGAGCGCGTCCCGGTAGAAATCGAGTTTCCCATAAAAGATGTTGTCGCCAAGAATGAGGGATGCTCCGCAGTTACGGATGAATTTTGCGCCGATCAAAAAAGCTTGTGCGATCCCTTCCGGCTTTGGCTGCTCGGCGTACTCGATGCGAATACCGAGTTGCGCGCCGTCGCCCAAATAATCTTCGAGCATCGGCAAATCTTTCGGCGTGGAAATGATCAGCACCTCGCGGAGACCGCCGAGCATAAGAGTCGCGAGCGGGTAGCAAATCATCGGCTTGTCGTAAATCGGCAGCAGCTGTTTGCACACAATCTTGGTGAGCGGAAAGAGACGCGTCCCCGCGCCACCGGCGAGAAGAATGGCTTTCTTGTTCATGACGGGTGCGTCCCGATCTCCCGCGCCGATTTAATTCCAAATTTTCGACCGAGCCGCAACCACGGCGATTCGCGCCATCCTTTTCGCAGTGCCGATAGCTCTGCCTCTGTCTGTGCGAGCTCGCCTTGGAGCCGTGAATACTTTTCCGCCAGCCGAGTCCCGAGTTGCCTTTCGTCGGCGTCAAGATTTATCAAGGCCTTATTTGGAAACTCCTTCGCTTCGGGAAACTTCATCACCGTATCGATGTGTGCCTGCACCTGGTCGCGAGAAGATTCGCTGAGCGCGTAAGCGATGAGTGACGCGAAGACATCGGCACGAAAGCTCGACACATTTCCCCAAGCGGCACGATGATAAGCAGCAAGCGCGCGCCGCAGGTTGGGCGAATCGGCCAGCTCGGGCTCGAGCGCAGCCAACAGGTCCACATTCATCTCCAGCAATTCGCGCACGAGTTTTTGCGGCTCGACTGAGATCGTGTTCTTGGAATGCACGCGATACGAGAATAGCTCATCATCAAGCACTGCGAGGCGGTTATGCAATGCGCAGTCGAGCACAAAAAAGTAGTCGTGAGCGTAGCGATAATGACGAAACGGATGGTCCAGAAAGTAGGCTCTGCGGCCGGTGAGATTGCTGGTCGAGCTAATAAAATTGGCGACGCCGAGCTGCTCGACGAGGTCCAGTTGGGATCCGCGGACCGACCATGCGGCCGCGAACCATTTGGCGCGCCGGTCAGAGAATGCGATCTCGCTGCCGGTGCTATCGATGAGCCCCAACCGGGTCGCGACCACGTCGATCGAAGGCATTTCGTCCAGAAAGGCCGCACATTTGGAGATGCGTTCGCGAGCGAAGACGTCGTCGGAGTTGAGGATCGCAACATAATCGCATCCAATAGCTTTCTCGATCCCACGATTGAGGGCGGCGTGCGCGCCCGCGTTGGGCTGTGTGTACAATTCGATACGCGGCTCCGCGAATGCGCGCACGATTTCGACTGAATCGTCAGTCGAGCCGTCATCGATGATCACAATCTTATCGACCCTCCGCGTCTGTGCGAGAACCGACCGGATAGCGTCACCAATGTATGCCGCGTGATTGTAGAGTGGAATGACAACGGCAATTTGTTTCATCGGCTCCACGTCTCGAGCTGGTCACGCCATTGCTCGAGAAATTGCTCGCTACTGTGCGCCCCGCTGGGACCAAATGGTCCACGCCAGCGTGTTGGCTTCGGCTCTGCGAGGAAGCGGCCGTCAAAACCGGCTCGGATTTTCGGATCCGAAACACGGCCGCCGGTGCAGCTCGTTAGCAGCCGTTCCACAACGCCCGATGCAAATGCCGGTGGCGACTCAATCGTTGCGCTGATTGTGATTTTCGCGAGACGCTGCAAAATCCATGCGCACAGCAGAGCGCGTGAGTCCGTCGCGTGGATGTGACGGATTCCCGCGCGCACAAGCTTCGGTGCCAGGTAAAGCGCGACGCGCGCAGTTTCGAGATAATCAGCTGTGTTGCACTCGGGCGGAAGTTCGCGCCGCCAGCTCTCGATTTCATGCGCGCGTGAGCGGTCCGCGTGCCATTCAGCTTCGATTACGATCGCATCCGGCAAGAATTCCAGCGCGTGCACAAGGCGCTCAGATCCCTTGGCGGGCACAATTGACCCTGAGCGCCAGACGTAAATCGGTGCGCCCGCGAGGGCCATGAGCTCGCGGTCAAGTCCCCGCAACTTGGGGTTCGGCCATTCCCAGACAAGATGGACGCAATGCTGCAAGGGCCGACTCGCGCCTTGAACCGGACCGCGTGGCACTGCCGCAGCTTCGACAAGCTCCAAGAGTTGCGCGGCGGTTTTATCGACATCGAATCTTTCTTCGACGCTGCGCCTGCCTTCCGCACCGAGTCGCGCTCGCAGTTGCGGATCGCGCAACAGCAACTCGAGCGCATTGGCAAGCCCCTCGACATGTCCTGGAGCAACGAGCAGCCCGCTCTCGCCATCGCGGACGATTTCCGGAACGGCAGCAAGTCGCGTTGAGACTATTGGCCGCGCGGTGGCCATGGCTTCGAGAATAACTGTCGGTAAAATGTCGCTCGCACCTTTGCGATCGACGATACAGGCAAGAGCAAACACATCGCAGTCGGCCAGGCGGCGCACGACTTCTTCCTGTGGTAGTGCGCCCGGCAGCCGAACGATGCTGTCGAGGCCTGCAGCAGCGATCGCGTCTTGCAGCGCACCCCTTAACGGTCCTTCGCCGATGATTTCACATTCAAATTGAATGCCACGCTTCTTTAGTTCAGCACACGCGGCGATCAGGTCACGAAAGCCTTTAAACTCGATCAACCGGCCGATACTCAAGATGCGCGTCCGCAGTGTCGGCGATCTTGGTGGGCCAGTTTGGAACTTTCGCAGATCAATGCCGTTGTAGATGCGGTGAATTTTTTCCGCCGCGTCAGGGCATTTGTGGACCAGCAACTCGCGACTGTAGTCGCTCACAGCGACGACGAACGCAGCTTCGCGGCACATTTCGCGCAGCAGCTCGTCGCTACCCACATCAAGCATGAAGTCCTGCGCGTGCGCTGTGAAGCTGAAGCCGATTTTGCTGATTTCCTTGATGAAGAGCGCGGTGTGGGTCGCGTTCCTAGCGAAATGCACGTGGAAATGCGCCACGCCACTGCGAGCGAACTGTTCGGCAAAAAAAAGCGCGTTGCGCGCGCGTCGTTCGGCCTTGAAGGCCGGGCCATATCGCGCCTCATGCTCCGCGACGAGAGCGGCAGGCCAAATGCCGTCACGACGCGCGAGTTGCGCCATCGTTCGCACAACTCTCGGCGGCGGCGCGTAGCGGACTTCCGCGCGCAAATTCGCCCGATGTCCATGGCGAAGGCTCATGAATGGCGGATTTATCGAGGCGATTTCCAGGTCCACGCCGCGCCGCTCCAATGCCAGCATCTCAGCGTCGCAAAACGTCTGCGAAATTACCGGATATCGCGAATAGAGATAGCCAAGGCGCATCGGCATCAATGATTACGCGCGGCGCGCAAAAATATCAATGGTAGGGCGCGTCACTTCCGCCCGCGGCTTCGTCCGAATACACTAGCGGCGTGCAGAGGACTGCCCGCCTTACCGGGTCCGCGTACTTTGGTAGGGCGCGTCACTCCCGTGCGTGCCGCTAGGAAAACCGCACGTCCTTGCCCGGATCCATCTCGAAGTCCAGCGCCAGGGAATCCTCCGTGTTCGGCTTGATCACTTCCTCCACAAACTTCACGTAGATCGGGTCCTCGCGAAAAATTCCGTATTTGTCCATCGACTCAAAATCGATGGCGATGAAGAACGGCCAGGCCAATTCTGGGTCAATCCGTTTCCCGCATTTAATGCTGAGGACCTCCGGAATTTTTAGGAGCTGCATCCGCGCGTTCATCATCATCGCTTCCACGCGGGCCGGCGTGACCTCGGCGTTAAGTTTGTAGAGAACGATATGATGAACCATGAGGGTAAAGCTAATAGGCGGTTCCAAGCTGCCGCGCAAGTGCGAATCCACACCCGGGCGAAGTGGATTGACAACATCTCAATCACTCCATATCGGTTTGTCCCGTTATATGCTTAATTAAGCGCCATCATGCATGCATTGGGCCAAAACGGCTGGCATTGCAGAGTTTGCGGCCAGCCTCTTGCAACCGAATCTCCTCAGCGCCTGGAGAGCGACGTAATTTTTTCGGTTGTCATCCCCGTACACAATGAGAGCGACCAAATAGCTCAGAATCTGTCGCTCATACACGCGGAAGCATCGAAGACAGGATTGCCGATGGAGATGATCGTCGTTGATGACGGCTCGACCGATAGCACGTGGCAAGCCTTGGAAAAGCTGGCTGAGCAAATGCCGGAACTAAAGGCACTCCGGTTTAGCCGGAAGGTTTGAGAGGTGCCTAGCGCCCGTTGGCACGCCCGCTGAGCGCGATGGAGCTACCCAACCAACATCCGCTAAAACGACGAGAAGGCGATGCGATCCACATTAGTGGAGACTATCAGGCTCGAGCTTTGAAGTCGGACCGCGCGGCTCAACGCTTCTGGCACGAAGCAAAATTCAGACTGATAGAACGGATGGCAATGCCGGGGAAGCACGAACGGGTGCTCGATGCCGGGTGTGGGTCGGGAACGATCAGCCAATTTTTGTCCCTTCATGCGGGCGAGGTCGTAGGTATAGACAGCAATCCATCGGCGATACACTACGCAACAAACGCCTTTCGCTCCTCCAACCTTGAGTTCCGCCTCGGTCGATTCGAAGATCTGGCGGGTGAGAAACCATTCGACAAAATCTATTCCATCGAAGTGATTGAACACCAGTATAAGCATCAAGCGGCAGACATTCTATCGCTGTTTTACAAGCTGACGAATCCAGGCGGTCAGCTTTTTCTTACCACACCTAACTATCGAAGCGCCTGGCCGCTCATCGAATGGCTCTTGGACAGGTTCGCGTTGGTTGCGACGCTGGATGAGGTACAGCATGTAGCGCATTTCACTAAACATACACTCTGCGCGATGTGCGAACGCGCCGGATGGAGAGTAGATCACATCGGAGCTTTCAATGGACTAGCGCCATTCCTCGCTCCGATCTCCTATCGCGTCGCACTGCGTTTGGAAGAAATCGAGCTCGCGCTCAACAGAGTGCTTCCGCAAAATCTCTTGTTCTGTGTCTGCACAAGAGAAGTATAGCTGGCACAACCAGCGTCTTCTGCCTATTTCGGCCATCAGTTTTGCCCGTGGCGGGCTGCATTCCACAAAGAGACTCTCTTGCGGAGGTCATTTCGGGAGGAAGGGCATGGCTCATGCGGAGCGTAGGATAATTTTCACGCCTAGCGCCATTGTGAGCCGAGACCAGCCGGAGGATGCTGTTAAGTGCCCCGATGCGTAATGGATGATGATCCTCGCCGGGACGCGGCACGGTCACTCCGCTTGAAGGGTGATGTGACAGGTTACTTATCTCCAGGCAATGCGCTGAGGCTAGGAGGGGGCGTGTCAGGCACCTTATAGATGATGAGTCCATTGTACCTGTTGTCCTCAAACACCTTCGGAAAATAAGTCGCATAAACCTGTTCATTTGATCGGTTGATGAACTGCGCCGACCGAACAGCATTATCAAAAGCCACATAGCGGATGCTATTTTGTTTCAATAGATGGAACACTTTCCAAGCGTCCCTGCTCTCGAACAGCTCGGCATAAACCCGGCCGCGCTTCCTGGCGTCGTGGCCGTGTCCCCATGCGTAATAGGGCCAACCAAAAAAGACGCGGCGGCCAGCCATTAGGATCGGATGATTAACGAATGTATCCGTGAGAAAAATATCTCGCGGTGTAGTGTTTTCCTTAAGCCACTCAATCAGCGCATCGTTCCGATACGTTACCTCGATCCAGCCAGTGTTATGAATCGGGAAAAAATCAATGATGCCACCCGGAATGACCAGCAGAAAAAAAACAGCCGCAACGAATTTGGCGGGCAGTGTGGTTCCGCCCAGTGAGAAACGCCATAAACGCCAGAGAGCAAAAGCGACGAACAGGTTGGCGATGATCACCCAGATGTGCAAAAACTTCTGATTCGTAAGAACCTCGACGCTGAACTGAAAACAAAAGGCAACCGCGAGGAGGCTTAAAACTGCCCCAAACAGCCGTCTTTGCAGGCCGGTGGCGAAAACCAGTGCCAGCGCAAGTAACAACCACTTGAAACCAAACGTGAAGCCAAGATACTTGGCAACGTTCAAGGTTGTCGGATTGTCGAGCGTATAGCCCCAGTGAAGCAGCCTCGGCATCGGTGCTCTGCCACTCCCAGTGGTCAAATAGAGCATCTGCGGCAGCGCGATTACACCCGCGGTGACCGCGAGCGCCAGCATCTGAAGCCGCAGCGGGAACAAGAGGAACAACAATCCCAAAACAGCAGCGGCGGCGATAAACACGGCGCCGTTCCACATTGGTATCAAGCCTAACAGTACCCCTGAAAAGATGAACCCGGGTACAGTCGAGCGGAAAGATTCTGCCGTACCAATACTTTGCGGCTTTAGTTCTGTTGGCACCGAAGCCGAAGTGATGTCAGCTCTTGGTTCTGAAACGTTTTCGGATCGAGTGGCATCCTCGGAACCGGTATCCGCTGCGATTTCGGGAGACGGGTTTGGCTGCGCTGCAACCGCATCAATGGGAGGCAGCGCTTTAGGTCGCGTTGGTCGCATGCGGTAGCGGATGCCCAGAAAAATCAGAACGAGCAGCAGGATTCCAATCGCGTTGGCGAAATGCCGCTGGTTGAGATACGTGACTTGGGACCACGTACCCCACAATTCCCCGCGATAGGGAAAGATGCTTGGGAGAAAGTCGCGCTGTTGTCTGATGGCTTGCATCGCAGCGTGGACTGAACCTTGTCTCTGAAGGAAGGGCACATAAGAGAGCGACCCGAAGAAGAAGAAGAGCAGAGAACCGAGCCGCCCGACAGCACGGGAATTGAAAAGCACTTCGCCCAGTGTCATCACGACGATGAGCATCGCCACCAGCGTGGTTATACTCAGCAGATTGAGACTCCAGGCCGGATCGAGCCCGAGGAATTCGAGGTTTCCCGCCTGAAAGTAGAAGAGGAAATGATAGCGGATGCGGTCGCCTGCGAAGTGTGGATACTCCGTGGGAAAGTTATGTCCCACGGCGAAGCTCTGCATGATAGCAGTGTTCGGCCCGAAATCGCTGTACTCAGGGTTGGAAATTTGCAGCCTGCTGCCGTTGGTATTAAAGGAGGCAAACATCATCCAGGATACTAGAGCCACATACCCGGCGATGAGTAACCAGTCAGCTATCCCAGAGCCATTAGGGCGTGCAACGTATGTTTCGGCTCTTTGGGAGCAGTGAGCCGCGTCTTGAGCGGTTTTAACAATTCTGTGCTTCCATCTGGGCCAGGTTAGCAGCGCGAGCACTGCCAGAAAGAACAAGAGATTAGCCCATAAAAGCGGCCTCGCCGTCCATGCAAATGCGAGGCCAGCCAAATAGGTGAACCACGTACTGATCAGTAGCCCGACGAGTAGTGCTGCTGCGCATCGATGTGCAACCGACACGAACCGATAAAAGCGTCCGCAAAAAAAGTCGCCGACAGAAGCGGCCAAGCAGAGATAAATCAGAGCTAACATACGCAGCAAAGAGCCAATAGCTCATAGTTGATCCCCCTTCGCCGAGGCTTCGGCGGACAGGTAGTTGATAGCGGAACGGACGCTAACCTGAAAAACCGCAGGTGGACAACATCGCCCAGACAGGCCGCCAATCCGGAATGCATCACAGCTAACATACCCAAATCCTCGCTGACTTAATCGCCAGCGCAGGCGCATATGCTAAACGCGCGATTTCTTCCGTCAAACGCATCCCCTTGCCGTGAACCCAACGCCAAATCTGACTCAACCACAACATTCTGGGAATAGAGTCAATATCAAAATTTGGCGATTCATTTTGATTGGACGGAGCCGATCTGTTCTCGCCCGCGTTGCGGCGGTGGCTTGGGTGAGGCGACGGCACAATGGGCGAAGTCGGTGTCGGCGTACTCGACGCAGCAAGCAAGGTACAATTAAGTCAATTCATGGCAGCGGCGCGGCCGTCCGCGGTATGCGACTTTTATTGTCTCCAGATTATGCTTGCTGCTGTGTTTACCAGATGAGGGTTAGTCAGGACAGTGACTTTGGAGCAAACATGACGTAGGTTGAGCGCTCTACACAAAGATGAATTTCCAACGCACAACGGCAGAGACATCGGAAAATCTTGAGTATTCATTGTGCCCTTTATGCGGCAGCGACCGGCGTCAGTTTCCGTTTCGTTTGCATGCGCCCTATAGCGTTGCGCGCTGCACGGCATGCGGATTTCATTATCTTTACCCTCGGGTTGTCGAGAGCGCAATGCAGGAAGCATATCGCCAATCGTCGTATTACGAAGGCGGCGCTTGCGGTTACGCGGACACGAGCTACACCGCCCAGGAACCGGCATTGCGCGCGACTTTCAAACGCCTGTTACAGAATCTCGGCAAGCGTGGATTGATTGGCGGCGATCTTCTGGAGATCGGCTGCGGCTATGGCTACCTGCTTGATGAAGCGCGTTCATTCTTCGATCGCCGTGTCGGCACAGAATTTTCACCTCAAGCGGCCGAGATCGCGCGTGCGACAGGCGCCGACGTATTTGTCGGAGGAATTGAACAGCTTCCGCCTGAGCGCAAATTCGATTGCGTCGTTGCGACGCAAGTGATCGAGCACGTGTACGAACCGTTGTCTTTCGTTAAAGGATTAGCCGGCCACACCAAGCGTGGCGGCCACATCGTTATCGCTACGCCCGACATAGGAGGTGTATTGAGAAGGGTTATGGGTCGGCGTTGGCCGTCTTTCAAGGCTCCAGAGCACGTGCTTTACTTCGATTTCCGAAGGCTGAGCGCGTTGATGCAGCGAGCTGGACTAACCAATGTTCGTCGGCTTCCTCACCCACATGCCTTTCCATTGGGTTTGATCACGGCTAAATTCGGCTTGACGATGCCGCCGCTGGTTGCGCGCCTCAGCGTATGGGTGCCTGCTACCACAGTCGCTGCTTATGGAAGAGTCACTAATGAGTAGTACCGAAGCAACACAGCCGCTACTTTCGGTCGTTATGCCCGTGTTCCGCGAAGGCGCGCATTTGCCTGCGTTTCTTGCGACAGTCCGAACCTCCCTGGAGCAGTGTAATCTGCCATATGAACTTGTGCTTGTTGACGATGGTTCGCCTGACGATACCTGGCACGTAATAACAACTGAAGCAAAAAGCTCTCAGGCGTTGCGCGCACTGCGCCTGAGCCGGAACTTTGGTAAAGAATCGGCGTTGTGTGCAGGGTTAGAGCATGCCAAGGGAGATGCCGTGATCGTATTAGATGCCGACGGGCAACATCCGCCGGCGCTCATTCCGGATATGGTAAGCCTCTGGCGAACCTCTGGCGCCGACATTGTGGAAGCGGTGAAGCGCAGGCGCGGGCGTGAATCATTGTCCAATAAGCTTGGCGCTCAGCTGTTCTATTTCATCCTGAACAGACTATCCGGATTTCACTTTCAAGGCGCATCGGATTTCAAGCTGATGAATCGCAAAGCCGTCGATGCGTGGCTAAAGATGCATGAGCGTAACGTGTTCTTTCGCGGGATGACTGTCTGGATGGGCTTCACCACAGTCCAGCTGCCTTTTGAAGTCGTGCCGCGCTCAGCAGGTCGATCCACCTGGTCCGTATTAAAACGACTAAAGCTTGCCTTGATTGGGATAACTGCCTTCTCGTCGTTTCCGCTGCACCTGGTGACGTTTGCTGGCGTCATTTTTCTCGGCATATCAGTTCTCTTGGCACTGGAAACAGTATATCTGAAGCTGGCAGGCCGCGCGGTCAGCGGCTTTGCGACTGTCATCCTCTTGGAACTAATCATCGGAAGCCTTCTGATGATCAGCCTCGGCATAATCGGCGAATACTTGGCCCGGATTTACGAAGAGGTAAAAGGCCGGCCCCGTTATCTTGTAGAGGAATCAATTGAACCTAAAACGCCCCAATCATCCTCCGCCGAAATCGGCGCGCAATGAATCGTCTCGCTTGGCGATGTGCTCTCGCCAGTGCGAAATCGGCTTGGCTAGAGAAGCGTAGCCGGCAACGCCCTGACGCGCTCTTGAAATTGCTGAATATTGATGTTGGGGATGTTCATGACGTAAAAGGTCCTCACTCTCCCGGCAAACGAAAACGAGATGGAATCCTCCGTTCCGAGATCCCGCAGCGTCTGGAACATTCTGATTATCCTTCGCGTTTTTGGATTGTTTTCCCAGACTAGCTTCAGATCTTTGCCTCTTGGGACATACTCAAGAATGGCTTTCTTATTATGACTCCATATGTCTGGCTGGGTCATCATGGAAGCAGAGGTGTCACCGCTAACGAATGATAATCCGAGTAACAGAATTCTCGGTGTAAAAAATCGGGCTTTCTCCTCGGACGAGTCCACAAACGTACGTATCGGTTCTAAACGATGCTTGCCATTTGGCCACTACTTGGCCCTGTAAAGCAGGTAACACCCGTTTTTCTGGATATTCTCGCAGTTCTGGCAGTCTGGGTTTGAGCTGAGGACGATTGCGCCGGATGGGGGTTTTGCGCCGTTAGGAAGACGAACAAACTCGGTTAGAGGCCTACCCTCTACAGTGGCATACCAAAACGCATGGATATAAGCGGGACCCCACTGGCCGTTCTCCAAGTAGATTGGCCGCTGTGGTTGCGCGACCGCCGCGTCATAAAGCGGCTTGTACGGAACGTCAAACTCATTGACGCGCTCTGGTTCCTTTTGACGGAAGGAAACTTGAAAATCAATCGCTTGTGCAACGGTCGCTGCCAGCAGGATCCCAAGAAAGCCGAGTTTGATGGGGCGCGACAGGCCGTGGTTCAGCGCCACGGCACGCTCCAGTCCGCCACAATGCGCTTCCTTGCTTGTGCCGTATGCAATCTGTTTTGGTTCATCGCGAGCAAGCAGCCATTCCAGCGCTGGGACTGTGAACACCAGCAGGAAAATGGGATAGCCCATCAGATGCAGCTGGTGAAAGGGCTGGTTCGTGATCGCGTTCGGCACAATTGAAACCGCAAGTCCATAAACCACAAAGCGCCACCACGGATCACGCCAGCGCCATGCAATGATTAGCCCCAGACTAATCATCGCCAGAATGAAGGTGGCAAAAAGCATCGGTGCGCCTGAACCCGGGAGATGATGACGCGTGTAACGATCTCCCATCAAAAGCAAACCGGTCAGATTCTGATCTTCCAAATAGCGCCTTACAAACTGATATCCGATTTCCTTCATCTGGTTCCAAGGTACGCCAGGTCTGATGTACGAAACCTCGTAGAGCCGCTTTGTTAGCTGGCCGGGATGCGACCGATTGAACAGAATGAGCGGCACCAATGTGATGCCGTAAGCCAACCAAGTCTTGACGACTCCAAGAAAACGATGCTTTGTCGTCGCAAAGAAGAGTAATCCCAACGAGAACAATGGCGCCAACACGCGCCCGGCGGCATAACCGTAGGTGACTACTGCGAGACTACTGGCAAGCATCGCAATGTCTTTCCACCGCCACGTTTCTTTGGATTGAATGCGGTAGGCGGCGAGCAGGAACAGGGCAACCGTAAACGCAGTAAAATGCGGATCCCAGGCCAATCGGCCGCCTTCGAACAACCAGGGCGTTAGCAGAGCCGAGCCGGCAACAATCACGCCGATCGCGCGCTGACGGGAAATGCGCTTCGCCAACGCGCCAAGCAGCAGACACGCCGCGAACATCCAGAAAGCAGCGAAGGTTCGTGCCACCGGAATGCTCGGATGAACAAACCGGAAAACGATTGCCAGTAAATAGATCGTGAGAGGACCAATATAAGTTGGATTGCTGACCGCAAAGTCTGGGAAGAACAGAGGAAATCGCGCGCCGGATTCCCCAGCCCCGGTTCGGGAGACGAGATAAGCGTTGTAGGCGTTCGTTGACTCGTCGAGGCAAAAACCTCGCGGATTCTGCGAAATGTGCCAGGTGTAGAGAGCAAAAAGGAGGACGAGAGCAGCAATGCACAGCAAAAATCTCAAGCTCTTTTGAGCTACGTTCGGGCTGATTCGTTTCAAAAACATATCATCGATCGGAGGCGCGCAAGCTTCCCGGGGTTACCTGTTCTGCAAGTCGATTACAGACACTCGCGCAGACCCGTTGTTCAGGACAAGAAGTTTGTCTTTTGCCAACGCCAGGGCTGATGGACCCTCCAGCTTGCCTGGCGGCGTCGGCGTTAAGGTCTCGGTCCTGTTGCCCTGAAGATCAAAAACCAAAATGGTGTTCAAATTCGCGCTCGACGCGTACAGCCGGCCTGCCTGTGAATCGATGGCCAGGTCTTCATAGCCTAGCGCCTTTCCCCATTCAGGCAGTGACCATTTGCTCAGAAACTTCCCCTTTGAATCAAAGACTTGTATGCGGCTGTTTATCGGATCGGCAACGTACACTCTGTTGCTGCTAGGATCGACCGCCACCGAACTAACGCCTCTGAACTGTCCATCCCCACTTCCTTCGCTGCCCCAGCTCGCAACGACCTGACCATCGGAACTGAACTTCACGATTCGGTTGCGACCCGAATCGACGACATAAATTGAATCATCAGGGCCGATGGCGATCTTTCGCGGCCCGTACAATGCAGGCGCCCACGCAGCGATGAAACTCCCGTCAGGTCCCAGTTTCTGAACGCGGTGCTTGGAGCCTATCTCCGCGACGTAAATGTTGCCTGCGCGATCAATTGCGATGCCATGCGGGTCTACACTCGCTATGCTTGTAACAAAGGCTCCGTTTGGTGAGAATTTTTCTATTCGCTCATTGCCGGTATCGGCGACAAGGATATTTCCCGCACTATCGATTGCGAGTCCGTGGGGATTCTCAAACTGACCTTTGCCACTGCCATGCCCGCCTTCAAAGGCGGTAACCGCTGGCTCCGCCAAATCAGTGTTTGCCAGGTTTGCAGGAGCCGACTCTAGAACCTTGTAAATGATCAATTTGCGATGTCGATTTTCTTTGTCTTCATAGACCTTCTGAAAATATTTGGCGTAAACGTATTCGTTGGGATTCTTGATTAACTCGCTCTTCCGAATGCCATCATCAATTGCCACGTAGTCGATGCGGTTCTCTTTCAGCAGCTCAAACACTCGCCGCGGATTTTTGCTTTCGAACATCTGTCGATAGATTGGTTCGCGATTGGCAAATTCCGGGCGCCAAAGTGAAGTCCGGCCACCAAAGAACACCTTTCGACCGCCTAGCAGGATAGAGTGGTTAAGGAATCTGTCCGTGAGAAACACATCCTTCGGCTTGGTATTGTCGGGGAGCCATTCGACCAGGGGATCCCTTATGTAGTTTAGTTCCAGATACGAGCTGTTGCGAATCGGGAAGAAATCGATGACTCCTCCGGTAACAACAATGGCAATCAGCGCTATGGCTGCAACGTGTCCGATAATCGGCGGCGTCTCAAGCTTCCATAAGCGCCAGAGTCCATAAGCGGCAAACAAATTGGCGACGATCAACCAGATGTCGAGCAAATGATTGCTAGCTGATGTTGTCGTGCTTAGCCGAGGCCAAAGGGCAAGCAGCAGCAAGCTGCACAAAGCGATGAAGAACCGCCGCTGAAACCAGGAGGCCAGGATGAGTCCAAGAACTATCACCAGCCATTTTAGACCGGGCGTGAATTCGACGTAGCTAATGAGGTTCGTGACAGAGTGGGATGGCGGCTCTGCGACGGGGCCAATGTTTCCTAGCCCCAATAACGCGATCTGGGACAAGGCCAATACCGCCGAGAGTAGTCCCAGCAGCAGCACCTGCAACCGGCACGGAAACAGAATTAGTAGAAGAAGCAGCATTGGAGCCGCGGCGATGAAAACGGAGATATCCCAAAGCGGCAAGGCGCCTAACAAGACGCCCGAGAAGATAAAGCGGCTGCCAGCTCCGAAAGCGTTCTTCGTTGTAGCTTCCCCGTGTTGGATGTGGTAGCAAGCAGCAGCTTGCGTTTGTGCCTGTGTTTGCAGGTACCGGTCAACCAGGAAGATCAAGACGAGCAGAAATACTCCGATCGCGATCGCCGGCTGCCAGTGCGTTACGAAAGCGATCGGCATGCACGTGTCGGCTCCATACGAATGGCCAGAAGGAAGAAAACTCTGGAGGTGCACTATTGCGCGGATCGCTTCGTGAATAGAGGGGTGAGATCTCAGGAACGGGATAAACGCCAGCGAGCCGGTAAAGAAAAAAAGTGCTGCTCCCACCCGCCCGACTACACGCGAAGTGAAGAGCAGCTCGCCCAGAGTCATCACCAGCGCCAGCACGCTTGTGAGGCCAAGCACGGTCAGCACATTTACGCTCCAAACCAGGTTTAGCCCGAGAAATTCAAGGTTCCCGGCCTGAAAATAGAAAAGAAAATCAGAATGAATCGGTTGGCTGGCGAAGTACGGATTCTGAGTTGGAAAATTGTCCCCGAAGGCGAAACTTTGCGCGATCGCTGACTGTGGCGCAAAGTCGGTTGCCACTATCCCGGAGAGACGTATCCGGCCCTGCTTATTGACGTAAAGGGTTCCTATTACCAAGACGCACACCGCGATAGTAAGGGCGCCGAGCGTGACCCAGTCCCAGACCGCGCGGCCCGACGCGCGGGGTTCAATCTTCTGGGTTTCAGGCGATTTTCTGGATAACCAGAAGATCGCTACAGCCGCCGCCACGAAAAACAGAATATCTGCCCAGAGGAGCGGCTCAGTTGTACGATAAAAAGCCAGCCCCGCGAGATACGTGAACCACGCGCTGAGCGAGACGCCAACCAGTGTGGCTGCTGCCCAGCGGTGCGGCACGGACACAAACCGGTAAAACCGCCGGCAAAGAGAGTCGCCGAGACTAATCGCCAGCGCTAGATAAATCAGGGCTAACATCTGTTATGCACAATCAAAGTGGATCGATCAGTAGCTTATCGGGGCGCAACAGGTTTGCTGGCCGGCTACAGCTCCATCACGCTTATACGATTGCCAGCCATGTTCAGCACATAAAGCTTTCGATCGAACAGAGCAAGGGCTGATGGCCCTTCGAGCTTATCCGGTGCCTTTGGCGTCAAGCTGCCAAGCCTGGTTCCGTTCAAATCAAAAACAAACAGAGTGTTTATGTGTGCGCTGGACGCGTATAGACGGCCTCTCTGCGAATCGATGACCAAGTCTTCAAAGCCCACCGCCTCTCCCCATTCGGGCACTGACCATTTGCTCAGAAACTTTCCATCCTTGTCAAAAATCTGTATCCGTTTGTTCCGCGGATCGGCGACATAGACTTTAGTGGTCGTGGGATCGACGGCGACCGAAGTCGGATCGTCAAACTTGCCGTCGCCATTTCCTTTGCTACCCCAAACGGACAGGGCCCGTCCGTCGGAACTAAGTTTAGCGATACGACTGTGGCCCTGATCAACGACATAAACTGAGTCATCGGGGCCAATCGCGATGCGGCGTGGTCCATAAAATCCAGGTTCCGGTCCTTTCCACTCGGCAACGAACGTGCCGTCAGGAGCCAGTTTCTGCACACGATGATTAGAAGCTTCTGCCACGTAGATGTTGCCAGTTCCGTCAATGGCGATCCCATTCGGGTCTCCGAATTGTCCGTGCCCACCTCCTTTGGTTCCTATACTGCTGAGAAAGGCGCCCGTCGGCGAGAACTTTTCGATGCGACCGTTACCGGTATCGGCGACCAGAACATTTCCATTGGCATCAACAGCAATTCCAGTGGGAGAATCCAATTGTCCCTTGCCATTTCCCTTTCCGCCTTTAGACATGTCAGTTACCCTTTCGGGCAAAGAACTGAGCCTGGGAAGCTGGGTCCCCGGCGCCTGAAGAGAAGTCTCAGGGAATGCGCTCACGCCTTGCTGAAACTGCTGAATGTTCTTGTTAGGGATGTTCAGCACGTAAAACGTCCTTACTCTTCCTAGAAAGGAATATGAAAGCGAATCTTCTGTTCCAAGGTCGCGGAGCGATTGGAACATTGTGATTATCCTTTCGGTTTTTGAATCTCGTTCCCAGATCAGCTTCAGATCCTTATTGCTAGGAGCGTAAGTCGAAACGGCCTTTTTGTTCGCGTTCCACATGTCCTGCGCGGTCATGACAAAGAAAAAAGGGTACCCACCGCAAAAAGAGAGGATCTTGTCATCATCGTAATCATGCAAAAACAGATGAATAATTGAATATGCGTCATCCTGGCAGATAAATGTGTCATAGGGAGCATCCGGAATTCCTTTAATCCGGTTGAACTCGTTGCGCTCCATGTGAGGAGGGCCGGGATGTTCCTGTCCGGCTACAACATGTTTTAAGAATCGTGAGACAGCGACCTCATGTTGCGCATAATAGCGAATCGAATCCGGACTTCTTGTCTTGCTATAAATATATCGAACGGATGGGACCAGCCCGTCCAGCAGTATGAGCGCTGCTATAGCGCCAAGAACAATTTGAACGCTCGGCCATGGTCGCAGCTTCAACAGCCCGGCAAACGTGAAGCTAATCAGGATTACCCAGAATGGGATGGGCAAAAGCAGGCGGTTCTCTATGGATCTTGCGACAAAAGCACCTGCAACTGGAATTATGGCCAGCATTACGATTTCAAAGCGCTTCTGCCAAAGCGCTAGCGCGAACCCTGGCAATAAGAGCCAATAATACGGCAGCGGGATAGGTAAAGTATCGGGAATAAAGAAGCGATAGGCTGGCACTCTGAAAAAGCAGTCCGAAAGCTGGTTGATATAAGGCCTCAAACCGACTGGAAAAGGAGCTATCCGCATTGCTTGCCAGAAGTTATGAACAAAGGCCGATTCGTAGTAGGTATAGGCTTCGCGGTTGAACCAGATGTAAAGGAGGATTGGCGTGGCAGCCACTAGAAAGCCATACACGGTCAACGCCAGAGAAACCCACGTGACGCTTTGTTTTAAGCTTTTCCAATAAAACATAGCGTACAGGGGCGCAGCAATTGCAAGTGCCAAGAGATATTGCTTGCCGGATATGGAGCTAGCAAGGCAGAGCCCCGCAGCGATGCCGCCCAGCGAAAGGCAAAAGAGACAGGCAATTCGAAATCCTAAGTGCAGAAAGTAGAGCGAGACCACAGCTAACGCAGTGGCCATTGGATAACGGTAGCCGGCAAAAGTGTAGATGAACGCGAAGGGAAGGAAATTAAATATTGTTGCCGTGACGGCGGTAACGATGTAGGACCTAAAGAACAGATGAACTAACAAGAGAGTGAATACGAAGGTGGTTAACCAAATAACAAAGAGCGCTGCTTCATAAGACAAGATGTTAAATCCGAAGAGTCGGAGGAACCCCCAGATATAGTAATGAAACAAAGTTTCCCGAGCTATAGGAGCATGAAACCAGGCCGGCTGATATGGATGACCGATAACGTAACTTTTTAGATACCAGAGGTCCCAGCCGGACTCGTCAAAGAGAGCGTCTCCGTTCCACGGCGCTGTTCGGAAATTCCAGAGATGGGAAACTATAAAGAACAGGATCCAGAATACGAAGAACGCTGTTTTTGGTTTTATCAAAAACTTGAAACCCGTCACGAGACCTTCGCGGCCGGGCAAAAAAGCCGCCAGCAAAAAGAGCATGCCAAGCAGCCAACCGATCGGTTGCCACGGATCTCCCCAGGTGGCCTTCCGGTAGTGCGCCGTGCCAGCCCATGCGCAAATCACGATGGCAATGAATGACAAGCCGAGTAGAACGATCCTCGGTGTAAGAAGTTGCGATTTTCCCAGAGCTAACTTCATAGCCTTGATGTCATTCTGAGCAACGCGAAGAATCTCAGATCAATTTTGGAGCGATCACGCATCGGAACCAGCCCAGAGATGTTTCGCTTCGCTCAACATGACAGCGCCATTTGTGGAATGAGTTCTAGACCATCACAGTTATGTGATGCGGCAGCTCGCTAGTCCGTTTACAGATCGATCTCGCTCACGCGATTGCCAGCCATGTTCAGCACATAGAGTTTCCGATCTGTCAAAGCCAGAGCCGAGGGGCCTTCGAGTTGATCCGGTGGCTTTGGCGTCAAACTGCCAATCCTAGCGCCATTCAAATCAAAAATGAACACTGCATTTATGTTGGCGCTTGATGCGTATAATCGACCCACCTTCGAATCGATCGCTAAGTCTTCAAAGCCTGCCGGTCGCCCCCATTCAGGCATTTCCCATTTAGTTAGAAACTTCCCGTTAGCATCGAAGACCTGAACACGTTTATTACGCGGGTCGGCGACATAAACTTTATTGGTTGTAGGATCAACCGCCACCGAAGTGGGGTCGTCGAACTGGGCGTCGCCATTCCCTTTGGTGCCCCAGATCGCCAACACCTGCCCATCGGGGTTGAACTTAACGATTCGCGTACGGCCCTGATCGACGACGTAGATAGAGTCATCAGGTCCAATGGCAATCCGGCGGGGTCCATAAAATCCGATGTCGGGGCCTTTCCACTCGGCGATCAATGTGCCATTGGGAGCCAGTTTTTGTACACGGTGATTGCCAGCGTCCGCGACATATATGTTATCAGTTCGGTCGATGGCGATCCCATTAGGCTGCCCTAATTGTCCATAGCTGGCTCCTTTCATTCCTATGGTGCTGAGAAAGGTGCCGGTCGGCGAGAATTTCTCGATGCGCCCGTTACCACTGTCGGCAACCAGAACATTGCCGTTAGCATCAACAGCAATTCCAGTGGGAAAATCAAATTCTCCTTTCCCCGTCCCCTTGCCGCCTTCAAACATGTTGCTGACACTCTCAGGCAGGGAACTGAGCTTGGGAGGCGGTGTGTCGGGGACCTTGTAGATGACTAGCCCGTTGTACTGAGCGGCCTCGTATACCTTTGGAAAATATGTGGCATACAGCTCTTGGTTCGGTCGCCTAATGAACTGAGCCTGGCGAATAGCGTTATCGTATGCCACGTATTTGATGCCATTCTCTTTCAAGAGATGGTACACTTTCCAAGGGTCCTTGCTCTCGAAAAGCTCAGTATAAACCCGGTCGCGGTTAGCTGCATTGTAACCAGATGACCATCCGTAGTAAGGCCAGCCATAAAACACCCGGCGGCCAGCCATCACAATAGGATGATTAACAAATCGATCTGATAGAAAAATATCGCGCGGTGAAGTGTTTTTCCCAAGCCAGTCGATCAATGGATCGTTCCGATATGTTACTTCGCTCCAGCCGGTATTATGAATCGGGAAAAAATCAATGACGCCGCCCGGAATAACCAGCAGGAAAAGAACAGCGGCAACGAATTTGCCGGGCAGTGTGGTCCCGCCCAGTGACAAACGCCACAATCGCCAAAGTGCAAAGGCAACGAACAGGTTGGCGATAATCACCCAGATATGCAAAAACTTCTGATTCGCAAAAACCTCAATCGTGAACTGGAAAGAAAACGCAACCGCAACAAGGCTTAGAGCTGCGAGAAAAAATCGCCTTTGCAGGCTGCCGGCGAAAATCAACGCCAGCGCGATCAACAACCACTTGAAACCGAATGTGAAGCCAAGATATTTGAGCACATTCGCGGCCGTAGGCTGTTCAACCATGTATCCCCAGTGAATAAGCCGCGGCATGGGTATCCTTCCACTTCCACCAGTCAGATACAGCATCTGCGGCAAAGCGATCACGCCCGCGGTGATAGCCAGAGCCAGCATTTGCAGTCGCAGAGGAAACAACACGAACAGCACTGCCAACACAGCCGCGGCAGCGATATACACGGCACTGTTCCACATCGGCAGAAGACCGAGCAGGACGCCTGAAAAGATGAAGCCCGGTACGGTGGCGCGGAAACGTTCTCCCGTACGAACAGTTTGCGGCTTTACTTCTGTTGCCACCGACACCGAAGGAGGTTCCGTTTGTGCCTCCGACAACGTATCAGGACGAGTGGTACCGTCGGGCACTGCTGGCGCCGGAGTTTCAACCAACGCATCCGGCTCCGACTCAACAGTGTCGGTAGACGCCAGTGGCTTGCTTCGCCTTGCCGCCCGGGCGCGATATTGGATGACCAGAAAAACCAACACCAGCATTAAAATCCCAATCGCGCTGGCGAAATGCCGCTGATTGAGATACGTGACTTGAGACCAAGTACCCCACGTTTCCCCGCGATATGGGAAAATGCTTGGCAGAAATTCGCCCTGGCGTTTAACAGCTTCGATGGCAGCGCGGATTGAGACCTGTTTGTGAAGGAACGGAACATAAGAAAGTGAGCCGAAGAAGAAGAAGAGCAAAGAGCCGAGGCGCCCGACAGCGCGGGAATTGAAAACAACCTCCCCGAGCGTCATCGCCAATATGAGCATTGCCACCAACGTGACTATGCTCAGCAGGTTAAGACTCCACGCCGGATTGAGCCCGAGGAATTCAAGATTTCCCGCCTGAAAGTAGAAGAGGAAATGGTAACGGATGCGGTCCCCAGAGAAGTGCGGATACTCCGTGGGAAAGTTATGTCCCACGGCGAAGCTCTGCATGATAGCAGTGTTCGGCCCGAAATCACTGTACTCAGGGTTGGAGATCTGCAGCTTACTGCCGCTGGTATTGAAGGAGGCGAACATCATCCAGGATACGAGGACCACGTATCCGGCGATTAGTAACCAGTCAGCTACGCTCGAACCCTTAGGCCGCGGCGGGTATGTGCTGGCGACAAGAGTGTTGTGACTCTCGCCCTGAGCGCGCTTTATGACTTTGTGTTTCCATCTGTTCCACGACAGTGTGGCGATCGCCACCATGGCAAACAAGAGATTACCCCAGAGGAGCGGCTGCCGGGCGCGAGTGAAGAGCAGTCCGGCCAGATACGTAAACCACGAGCTGATTAGTAGCCCTGAGAGTATGGCCGCTGCGCACCGGTGTGCGACGGATGCGAACTGGTAAAAGCGCCGGCAAAGAAAATCGCCCAGACAAATGGCCAACCCGAAATAAATCAAAGCAAGCATACCCAAATCCTCGGTGACTTAGCGGACAGCACAGGCGCAAACCCTAAACGGGCGATGTCTTCCGTCAAACATGGCCCAGAGCTTTTTCGACTGCAGGTAGAAGGACGCGCTGCTGAGAATCAGGATGCAACCCCAAGAATATTCGCGACGCAAAATTTTGCTTTTTGCAATTCTCTGGTCGCGCCGCCATTTGACTCCGCTCATGAATTCCTTGAAAACAGCGAACGCCGCTAGGGCTGGATTTCGTCAGTCCAAAGGAATTGCCACATAGCCATTGCGTTGATCACAACTGAGACGGCGAAAAGGAAAATCTCGCTGACGGTTATTTTCGCAGGGCTGTTGCCGGTCAGCAGGAGAAACATCCAGGGAAGGAGAATCATCGCGTAGCGATACGAAAACTGCCAGCTTCCGGGGTTGCCATGACACCAGAGGACGAGTGTTAAGAGGGCGATCGCCACCCACGCGACCACCTTGTATCTGCCGCCCTGGCGAAAAAGGAGGCAGAGAAAAGGGCTGGCAAGAAAAATTGAGCAGCCGAACCCGTTTGGTTGGAGATAAGGAAAGTAGGAAATACTCTCGAAGCCTTGAAACAGCATCGTGTAGATATTCCACGGAATTGCGTGGATCGAGAACAGCCCGTGTTCGTACCAGGGTTCGTCGCGCACTTCTGGGATGTGAATGTAGCCAAAATCGAAAATGGAATGAAACCGCGCGAAGTTATAAGCGGCGGTCAGAAGCGCGAGCGTTACCGGCACACTGAGAAAGCGGATGAGCATTGGTCTGTTTTCCCGAAACTCCCTTTTGATTCCGCGAATGCGGGACCAACTGAATGCGTGTCCACTTGGCTGACGCCAGAGAAGATAAAGATAGAGAGGCAAAGTAATCAGTAGCTCGGTTCGATTACCAAAAGCCAGAGCGAAAAATACTCCCGATACAAAAGGAGACGGCCGGACCAGGCAAAAATAAAGAGCTGCGGTTTCTCCGAGCAAAGCGAGACCGAGGGCGATTTGCCAAGCGCCGCCGAATCCAAGATTGCACCACGTCCAGGTTCCAAAAATTGGAAACAGGGCCAGCAAGATCCGACGAACTAATGACTCGCTTTTGTGGCTGGTGTAATCGCATCCGAACGCCTTCGCGAGCTGAAAAAAGAAATAAACGCACAAGCCAGCGATGAGCGCTGCCAGGACATGTCCCGGAAAGTTGTGGATCAAGCCTACTTTCTGCAGGAGAGCAATCGGAACCATGCTAAGCACTGATCCCAGTGGAAAGGCTGAATAATATCTGTCTCCGTGCGGGATCATTTCGTTGAGCCACTCGGGGGGCTTTTCGCGGAGACCCAGGTGGCCACGCAACAGAGCCGAAGCGATCTCGCTCGTGTAATCCAGATCATGGAGCGTCGCATTGGTCGAGAAATAAAAGGCGACTGCCGCAGACAGCGAAACGGCGGCTACTATCCAAAATTGTCGGATAGTGTCACGCATTTCGTGAGCCATCGTGAGTCTCATTTTCACTTTTCAAATGAATGTCGCCTCAACAGTTTTTCCCAGGCAGCTTTGGTTTCCGACGGGACGTTTTGGTCAGGACCGACTAACCAGGAAACGGTGGCAAGCGAGTTCACGATGATCGAGAGGCCGACAAGTCCGATTATCACGTGGCGTAACCGGACCAAGGCCATGCCGCACGAACGGAGAAAGATAATGAGACAGAAGATTAGGAACGGATAGAGATCAGCCGCATAACGCTGGGCGAGCGCAAAAAACGATAAGATACAAAGAAATTGGGCGAAAAGAGCGGCAGCCGCGCCCCGTTCGAATGTGTCTGCACCGTCGTGTCGGACCAGACAAGTAATTCCCATAATGGCGCCGAAAACAAGCCAGCCAGAACACCACGGGAGAGGGAGATATACTTCGCTGAAGTCGTTGGAATATAGGGAGGGATAATCATAGAAATGGCGATCTGCTGCCAAGAAAGGCGGTTCACGCTCCAGGCTAGGGAAACGCATACTGAAGTAGTCAGCAAAACTGTAGAATATCCGGCGCGGGCTCAACACGCCAAATTTATGCGCGAACTCGGCATGAACCGGGTTGATGTAGTAGTCGTAGTAGTTCACTCCAGTGAGGCTGCCGAATCTTGCGTAGCTGAGCCAAATGTAGAAAGCGAGTGCGGCGCCAAGCGCGAGAACCAGCGCGGTGAGATTAGTTACTCGATTCTCGCGCGGCAGTCCCAGAGCAAGTAAAGGCGCGATCAGGACGAACGGCGCGCCGAATGTCACTCGGGAGAGCAGAGCGCCGCCGGCACAGAGCGAGAATCCCAGCAGTGCACGCGTCAGGGCACCACCCTCGGCCTGTCGCGAGCGGAAAGCGAAAAAGATCGCGCCCAGCGACAAGGCCAGTCCCCAGATAATGGCTTCGTCGTAGATAGAAAGATTCCCGAGCAGCAAAAGCAACGGTGAGCCGAACGCGAACCCGATCACACAGGCGTTGCCCAGCCAGTTGCGGGCGCGCGATGAAAGCGGGGATGATTGTACCGCCATGCGCACCAGACCGGCGAAAGCAAACAGCGCAATGACGGCCGCGCAAAATCCTGAAATCCGCGACCATTTCCCGTGTCCAGCTGGGTAAACGAAATTTAGCGGAATGCGCAGGAGCGCCGGAAACGGGCCAAAGTACATGCGCACTTTACCGTTGACGATCATTGCTTCATGCCCGATCGCCTCCACATCGACGTTCACGTCGCCGCGCAGAAAATGTTCCGCCTGCGAGTCGTACGCGCCGCCGAGCACTTCCTTAACGAAAATCTGGCGTCCGCCTGTTGTGACGAACATCCAAAGAAGCCCGCTCAACAGCAACGTGAGCGGCAGAAGCCGGGGAGCTACGGGAGAACTCAGAGGAAACTGATTACGTTCTGAAGTCGAGTGCGCCCTTCTTGAGCGCATAAGCGTAGCCCACCATCAGGATTGTGATGAAACTGAGCATGCTCCAAAAAATAACGCTGCTCTGTTTGATCGCATCCCGGTAAACAACCGCCCACGGATACATGAACACGATCTCGAGGTCGAACAGGATAAAAAGCATCGCCACAAGGTAGAACTTCACGCTGAAGCGCGGCAACCGTTCCCCCTGCGGGATCATCCCACATTCGTAGGGTAAATCCTTGGCTCTCGTGCGCTTTCCGCTCTTGCCCACCAATACGCTTACGAGCAAAGCGGAAACGGCAAACAGCATCGCAACGAGGATTTGCAGAAGGACCGGCAAATATTCGCGCAGCATTCGGGAATTTGGCCTAAAGCCAATTCGTGTGAAAGGTCAGCCTACCTTACGCCGGCTAGATGACCATTCTGCTGGGCAATCGCATTGGCCAACGCCGACGGCAAGCCCTTGTACTTCTTGCCATTCTTTTTGACCGCGCCGCGGGCCACGAGATTCTGCAATTTCTCGTAAGCTCGCAGCCGCAGCATTTCCTCGCCGCCGCTTGCAGCGTTTCGGGCCCGAAGATTCTCGTGCACGATGTCGAACAACTGCTTGAACTCAAACGAAGAACGCCTTGAGAGGACAGCAACCAGCTCCTCAGTTACCAAGTCAGGAACACGACGGGAGAATGCATTTTTCTTTAAAATAGCCATAGGGCGGACAAGATAGCATGTTTTTCACCGACTGCAGCAGTTTTCTTCACCCTTTCCCGTGGCAGCAACGAACAGTGCCGAAATGGCGCGGCCAAAAGTAGCCCGGGCCTAGTGGCTTGCGCTCTGCGGGGTTCGCAAGCGCGGACGCACTCACCCGCAAGCGGGGCGCATGCGCTACTTTATGGCGTCGGCGACGGCCTGGGTGTCGGCTGCGGCGTGGCCGTCGGAGAAGCGCCCCAGCCGGTCATGGTGGCGCTGGCCTTTTGTTGTGCTCCCGCGCCAAGGCTGCTGAGAATAGCAAGCCCGATTGCCGATTGATCCAGCGTGATTGGTCCAACTGATTCAGCCACATAACCGTCGCGATCATATCTTTGCGAAGAGACGATAGGGCTCAAGTGTTTCGTAATGATCTCCGCCGATGGGAGTTTGGTAGCATCGACGGAACCACCCACTGCCGGCATGAAGGCCGCAGCCATTAATAACATTGGACGAAGCGAAGCGTCGAGTCGGGAATACAACAGCGCCATATCCACGTACGCAAAAAAATTCGTCGGCGCCGGCAGCAAGCGCGAGGCAGCTTTGTAAGTTTGGGAATCTGAAAGTCCAGACGAGCCGGCTCCGCTGCGTTTCATTGCCTCTTCTACTGAGACTGGGTTAAAGCCAGCGATAAGAATCCGATCGGATAAGCCGATCGTTGGAGTGATCGCGACGAGACTCGCAGCCGACTGTTTCGAGAAATAGCGGATGCCGTCCTTTTCTGTCTGCGTCCAAGTCGCGTTTTCATCGCCTCCTATGAGGGCCTGCACGATCTTGCCGGCTTTGGCCGCGTCCGTCACTGGCAACGTCAGAAGCAAAGACGGCCACTGCGCGCTGGAGGGCCAGTCCGCAAGCGATCCCAGTTCGAGGCCAAATGCAGCTTTCCAATCATCAGCCGTCACCCCGCTATCGGCAAGCGCCTGAAAAATTTTGGCGCCGGCAAAAGCCGCCACCTGATTTAATGTGTCGATTCTCTCCCCCAGATTGAGAAGCATCGACAGATAAAAGAACGTCTCCTTCGTGCCCAGTGACATGGAAGCCCGGGTGAGGATGATGTTGTGCTCTAGCTTTGGCATCCCGAGGAAAAGTACGTCGTGTATTTTCCCGTTCTCGCACCGTGTCGAAGCGGCGATGCAGCGCATTTTCTCGAGCATCGTGGACTCGCCGGGAGCCGGGTTTGATCGGACAGCAGCGCGCACCGCTGCAAGCCGTTCGGAAAATATCTTTGGCTGCAGATAAAAGAATGCCGCATAATTCGAGGGTCGGTGCGCCATGGCCGCGCCGTATGCCGCGTCTTTGTCGAGTGTGTCCTCTGGATTTTTAGCGCGATGATCCGCGCGATCGAGCAGCGCTTCTAATTCCGTCATGTCCGTCGCCGCAAAAAACCAGGGACCATCATAAGTCGTTGCGAGAGTAAACGGAGCCGCGGTGAGCAGCTCGATTTCGTGGCGCTGATATTGCCGGTTCTCCCGTTTCGCGCCCGGAGTTTGTTTCAAAAACGTCGAGCGCCATCTATTGATGACTCGCTCCGCCTGTTCCTGGCTTCCACGAAAATGGAAGCCGCCCACGAACCTTGGATTGTTGTTATCCAGAGCGGTCAGAGCAAAAAAGGCGTGCTTCGGATCGAGTTGCTCGATCTCCTGCAGCGTTTGAGCCCAGAAATCTTTCGGGGTTGGAAGATTGCTCAGCGGCTTGCGCAAAAAATCCTGCACCGCAGGTTCGCGGTACAGCTGATAGATATCGCAGTGATGCCAGTCATCGCGGGTGCGACTAAAGTCCGGCAGATGTGCTAGAAAAATGGTTCGTTGAGGCAGAAGCGCGCTCACAGGGACACTCGAAATTTGTAGGGAAACCTTCCAGTAGTACCAACCAGCGAACGCGGCGACGGCGAGAACGATGATTAGCAATAGAATTCGCCTCATAAACAGGGCCCCGTCACAAGCGTGGATGCTGGATACTCGATGCTGGATACGGGTTCAATGGCAAACTGATCGAATATCTAGAACCCACAATCCAGCATCAGGTCGCCTATTACGCCCGCGGATGAAATTGCCGATGCACAGCTTTAAGCCGCTGTTGGTCGACATGCGTATAGACTTGCGTGGTGGAAATATCGGCGTGGCCCAGCATCTCCTGAATGATTCGCAGATCGGCGCCGTTCCCGAGCAGATGCGTCGCGAAACTGTGCCGGAGAAGATGTGGATAAATGTTCTTGTCCAGCCCGGCCCGCTGCGAGTGTTTTTTCACGATCTGCCAGATACGCGCTGTGGTTAATTTGGTGCCTCGCTCGGAGAGAAAAATCTCGCTGCCGCTACGCCGCTTCACAAGTTTCGGTCGCTCCGTCGAGAGATAGGCTGCCAGCGCGTCGCACGCTTTTCGACCCACTGGCACCAAGCGGGTCTTGTTTCCTTTTCCAGTCACACGCACAACGCGCTCTTCAAAATTGAAATTCTCCAGGCGCGCATTTGCCAGCTCGGAAATGCGCAAGCCGCTCGCGTAAAGCAATTCGATCATCGCGCGGTCGCGCAAGCCGTGAACAGCTTTCGTGTCGATCTTTTCTAGGAATTGCTCCACTTGCAATTCGTTGAGTGTTTCCGGGAGATAGCGCTCGATACGTGGGAGGGCCAACGCCTCAGCGGGATCGCGTTCAATTGTTCCTTTACCTGCCAAAAACCGAAAAAAAATCTTCAATGCAACCACGATCAGCTTAATCGAAGAGGCGGAAAGGCCCGAGCGCTTGCGATCAGCAAGATATTCGCTGATGACCGATAGAGTCACAGCGCGCGGATTATTGATTTTTTTCTTGGCGGCGCACCATTGTGTGAATTCGCTCAGCGATCTTTGCGTAGAGAGCTGGTAATTTTCAGAAAGACCGCGCTCGACTGCGAGGAAACGGATAAACGAGTCGATCGATTCTTCCACGAGTCAAAGCTAAGTGAGGAGTGAATAGTGACTAGTGAAAAGTTGGGAATCCATGCCCGACCGCGACGTTATTGACAAGCGAAGGTTCAATGCTGGATGTTTCTCTCGCCATGAGTCTGGACTTAAATAGCATCCTGAAAGATTGGCCGCACGAGAACGGCAGCATCAAAGTGCGCAAGATCGCTGGCCTCGATGGCCGCGAGAAATTGCAACTGCGAGTCGATCTCGGTGTTTTGCAAATGGAATTGAGCGGGCGACCCGATGGCCGGCGTCCGCACAATTGCGAATCGCTTTTGGAATATCATCAAAAGCGGGCCGACCGCGCCGAGGGGAAAGGCGAGGCTTACGAACTTACGCCCGAGCAATGCGCGGAACTGCAACAGGAAGGCATCCAATATTATCATCGTTACCTGAGCCTGTTTCAGATCAACGATTTCGAAGGCGTCGTGCGCGACACGCAACGCAATCTGGATCTTTTTGCTTTTGTCGCCGCGCACACCGATCGCGAAGAGTTTTCCTGGAGTCTGCAGCAATTCCGGCCTTACGTGCTCATGATGAATACGCGCGCCATGGCATCCATTCTTCTCGGGCAGGGAAAATTTGCCGCGGCCATAGCCGAGATTGAGCGCGGTCGCGAAACGATTGTAGATTTCTTGCAACAGTCAAATTTTCCGGAGTTGGTGTCGAAAAGCTCGGAGATCGCGTTTCTCGACGAATGGCTCGAGGAAGTGAAGGCGAAGCGTCCGCTTTCCAAGCTGGAGGTCATGCAGCGCGAGATGGAAACTGCGATTGGAAAGGAACTCTACGAGCGCGCTGCCGAGTTACGCGACGCGATCAAGCTGTTGAAGACGCAGAAGCGGGCGTAACCCCGCGGCTGCAAACAGCCATACCGATCAACGGCCGCGAACTATCTGCAGGTATGAAGACTGCATTGTATTCGCTCGTCGTAATTACTTTTGGCATCCTGCCGGTCCGCGCCGATCTCACGATCGTGTATTCAACGGCGGTCGAGCCCGCGAGACAGGCTCAAAAACAGGAAGCAACGCCCAGCACAGTTGCCGCCGCTGCGAACATGACGATTAAAGTTAAAGGCGACAAAGCGCGCATTGATGCTCCTTCGCAGATCACTGCAATTTTCGATGGAACAACTGGTGAGTTAATCAATTTGTTGAACGACCAGAAGACCGTCGTCCGGATTTCGCCGGATAAAATGAGGGCCGTCGCAGACATGTTAAACAAGTTCAGCAACAACAAAGCAGGTTCGCAAAAGCCCAGACTTACACCCACCGGACAGAGGGAAACGATCAATGGTTACGACACCGAGCAATACACTTATGACGGACCTGATTTTAAGGCGACCTATTGGATCGCGCCGAACTATCCCAACGGCGCCGCCGTCCTCGCTCAACTCCAATCCATCAAATCTGAATTTTGGGACGCCGCCAACACGAAAATGCCGGACTTTCGCGATTTCCCTGGGTTGCCGATCCAGATGCGCATAATTGTTGGCAAACAAAACGCGGCAGGCGGTCATGACGCTAGCGCCTCAGGCCATCCTACGGAAATTACCAGCACGATCACCGGTGTAAGCCTCGACTCGGTTCCGGATAGCCAATTTACTGTGCCTGCTGATTTTAAAGAAACGCAGCTGCCAGATATCTTTAACAAAAACGCAGCTCCATCTGTGTCGCCCAATCCGTAGCGCTCTTCTGTGGAGACAGCCGCGTCGGCTGCATGTTTGAGGTTTTGCAGGCGGCACGCCTGCCGCTACAATTCGTAGCCATGCCTTCACTTGTGCTGGCATCCGGCTCACCTAGGCGGGCTGCCTTGCTATCCGACGCTGGATTTGAATTCGAAATCGCGCCGCCGCGGATTGCGGAAAAATTTGATGTCGCTGTTACGTTACGGGAGCTCACGCTCTGGAATGCGATCCGCAAAGGAATGTCCGTCGCACAAACACGGCCCGATGCCGTCGTGCTTGCAGCTGACACGCTCGTCGCGCTCGGGAATGAAATTATCGGTAAGCCGGGGAATTTGAACGAGGCCGCGCAGACGCTTAGGCGCCTGAGCGGGCGCACCCACGAAGTTTGTTCGGGGGTTTTAATTTACCACCAGACATCGGGACGATCGGCCGTTTTTCATGATGTTTCGCGTGTTCGTTTTCACCGGCTGAACCGCGCAATGATCAAGAAATACCTTGCGAAAGTGGATCCGCTCGACAAGGCCGGCGCCTACGCCGCGCAAGGGAGCGGCGCGGAAATCATCGCAAAGATCGAAGGCTCATTCACAAACGTCGTCGGTCTGCCGATGGAAAAAACAATCGGTGCGCTGACGAGATTCGGCATACGGCCAAGATAAGGCGAAAGGTACGAGGGTTGTCCAAGCCGGTCCCTCCTTGGGTACCTAAATGATATGTTCGCGATTATCGGAGCGGAGTCGGATCGTTTTTGTCTGTAGATTGTGTCGCGCGCGAATAAAACGAACCGTCTTGCTCTTGGCCCGCATCAGGATTGAATGGGTGATCGCCGTGACGCCGCCCCGCGCCCGCACACCTGGCAGGAGCGCGCTGTCGCTGATTCCGGTCGCGCAAAAAAGGATGTTCTGACCGTTGGCCAGATCGTCTGCCGAATAGACGCACTCGAGATCTTTCTCGTAACCGTTGGCGATTAATTTCTTTCGTTCCTTCTCATCGCGCGGCCACATTTTGCATTGCATGTCGCCGCCGAGACATTTGATTCCCGCCGCCGCGAGCACCGCTTCCGGCGAACCCCCGATGCCCATGTAAAGATCCACGTCCGAGTCGGGCAAGGACGGCGCAATGGCCGCAGCGATATCGCCATCACCGATCATGCGCAACGACGCGCCGGCCGTGCGAATTTGTTCCACGATTTCCTTGTGTCGCGGCCGATCCAGCATCATCACCGCCACATCCTGGACGCGCTTGTCCACCGCGCGCGCCACGATCGCCAGCATCTCCGCGATCGGCATATCGAGGTGGAGCGAGTCGCCGCGTTTCTTCATGTAGTCGATCACGCGTGGCCCATACGCCAGCTTCGACATGTAAAACGAAGGCACGTCACGCAGCGCCACTTTCACGCCTGCCTCCGGACTCGCCGCCGCGATGCAACTGATGGAGTTTGGCGCGCCCTTGGAAATGTTGGTCGTCCCGTCGATCGGATCGACGGCGATATCGAATTGCGGCGAACCGGGAATCCACGTGCCGAGTTGTTCGCCTTTGAAAATTCCCGGCGCCTCGTCCTTGATGCCTTCGCCGATGACGACTTCGCCGCAGATGTTCATGAGGTCGAACATGCCGCGCATGGCGTCGCACGCGGCTAGGTCGGCCGCTTCCTTGTCGCCGCGCCCGAGCCAGCGCAACGAGTTCAGCGCCGCCGCTTCCGTCGCGCGCACAAAATCGAATTCGATGACGCGCTCGATATCCTGATAATCCTGTTTTGGCAGTCGCAGAGCCACGGAGCGTCAATTTTCATGCATCTCGCGCGCGATGACAAGAGCGGCGGACGCGGTTGTGTTCTACGATCATTTTTCAATTCCAGCTACGTGTTCGCCGCGTTCGCGCGCGCCGTCACTGTGCAGCGAGGGCCGGATGCGCAGAAAAAATTGGAACGCGTAGCCGCGGTCGTTGCCGTAGTAACGATCAAGGCGGTCGGGGTAATCGTTGATGGTAAATTGCGTGCCGAGCCCGACATCAAGCCCGTTGCCGTGCGATAAGTCGCGGACGTAACCGAGCGTATAGCCGCTCACAGGGAAAATGCGCGATTCATCAGGAGGATCGAGGACCAATTCGTGCCCGGATTTTTCCACACGTTCCCAGCGCACATAAACGGTGTCGCATCCGCGCTGATAATTTGATTCGACGAGGAACGATTGCGTTTTGCCTTCGCCGGTGTCGTGGTTCTGGCCCCAAACGAATGTGTTCGACCAGTTGCTATCATGCCCGAGCGGGAGGTTGTAGATAACGGACACGGTTGTGCGATGCCGTTTCAGATCTGGCTCGAGCGCTTCCGGGCTTTTGATGTACCCGTGCGAAACTTGCAGCGCCAGATTTTGCGTTGGGTTCCATGAAATCCGTCCACTGACTGAATCGAAGCGCGGCCGATCAAAATCGTAACGGTCTTCGTCCGGTTCGCGCCCGGTGAAAATGCTGCCTTCGATTTTCACATTCCGCCATTGCGCACCCAACGTCGCAACGCCAAAAGTAACGTGCGTCGAATCCTGCCAGTGATGACCGAGCGGCGCGTCGGGATCATCCATCGCTGACGGTCGATGCATGAATGTAGGCGGACCGAGCGCCGGTTCACCCGGGTAACCGAAATAAAAATATGCGCTCAGATCGTGATCGAACCTATTCGAGAAGCTGATCGAGAGTTCATCGAAGAGGTCGTGCGGGTGTTGCCGATCGTGCAGTGGCTGATCGTGCCATGATTCGCCGCTTTGAAAGAGAAGCGGATAACCGCGGCCGCCTTCGGTGAGCGGATCGAGACTCATCATCAAGCGCGCGCCAAACTGAGCGGTGTCCCCAAGCGGCTGTGAATACATCCCCATGATCCAGTTCGGCGCATCGATTCGATCGTCGCCGCGCCGCGTGCTCACGTTGGTGTAACGCGGGAAAATTGCGCCGTGCAACATCAGCATGTTGTCTTCGGACATAAACATGCGGCCATACATCGGGCTCGAATCCGGCAGCCAGCTTGTGCCTGAGCCTTCGCGATTCATTGGATCGGCAATGTTGATGGATGAATGCATCGACATTTCCATCGCATGCTGGTGCGTTTCATGGGACGGATGACTGGGCGTTGGGCGTTGGACGTTGGACGCCTGCTCGCGATTTATCGGAGTTAGACGTTTCTTTTCTGCCTTAGGCACGAGTTTCATTCCGCATTTCGGACAATTGCCCGGATGATCCGTGACGACTTCCGGATGCATCGGGCACGTGTATTTCTGTTTCTTGTCTTTTTTCCGCGCCTGCTCGCCTGCCGCGCCTTCGGTCGCCGCGGCGACCGAAGGCGGGTGATCGTGCTCGCCATGCAGGCGATTGGGGTCAATCGCCCCTACCTGTCCACGCGCTGCGAGTGCGACCAGCGCAATTGCGCTCGCGACTAGAGCTAAGATTTCTTTTCGCATTTGTCTGGTTGTAGGGCAGGCGCCTCGCCTGCCAGCTGAAGAAAACGGCAACCGGAGCGGTTGCCCTACAAACAGAACGCAGATGTTCGCGTTCTACGCGGGAAACGGCGGAGCATGAGCAAGAAGGCTCCGCTGCAAGATCAGCTCAGCAAATGAATGTGCGCCGGGCGGCCCGGTGTCGAGTGACGACGATACCTGCGCGTTGGGCAAAAGCGCAACGAGCACGAACTCTTCAACGCAACGGTCGACATCCGAAAACTTGCCGTCATCGCGTGCCCAACTCTTCGTTTGGGCGAAGACAACCGCGCGTAGAATCTTGCAGCATTGTAACTGCGACGGCTCCTGCTTTTGCTTTGCAGGTTTGGAATGGAACGGGCACTCGGTTTGCACCGAATCGGTTTTCGTCGCGAGCGCAGCGAACGCGCAATGATTGGAGATCGCGAACCAGGAACAGATCGCAATCGCAACCACCGTGTAGCGCGCGCGTGCATTCATATTCGGTGTCAGGCTTTGGATTGCGCGGACGCGTCCGCGCTTTGAAAGCGGTGACATGTCACCGCACTCCAAATACTTCCCGTGGCGCGACCACTCAAACATTTTCTTCGGAATCAAGGATCGGCGCGATCGCTGCGGACGGCGTACCTTCTGGTGGGACAACATCGGGAATCGGACCAGCCGAGGTCGGAGGAAGCTCTGGCTGTTCGACACGCGTTGCCATAATCATCGCCGTGAAGAGCAGCGCGCCGCCGAGAAAATAAGGTGCTCCCGGCAAGTGGATCGGATTTTTTGCATCGATAAACCACCCAAAGATTCGGAGGAACAACCACGGCCCGATAATGAAAGTGATTGAGCGCATACTTTGCAAAGCGCCCTGCAACTCGCCTTGTTCCCGCTCGCTGACGCGGTGAGTCATCATGCTTTGGGCCGCCGGCATGGAAATGTTCCAGAGCGAAATAATTGGAATTGAAGCCAGCAACCAAGCACCCGTTTTAGCCAAGCCTGCAATGACCATTCCACTCGCGCCAAAAAACTGGCCGATGTAAAGCGTCCGCTTCTCCCCGAAGCGTTTCACCATTCGACCAGTCAAGCCTCCTGAAATAACGGCAGTCACGATGCCGACGATCATCAGCGAGATTCCGATCATCCCCTGACTCCAATTGTAGCGATAGATTGCGTACAGCGCCCAAACGCTAAACACGTTGTGGGAAACGTACGCAAGAAACTGGATTGTGGTCAGCCGCCAAAGCTCATGATGAGAACGCAGTAGTGTCAGCGAGCCGACTGGATTCGCGCGGCGCAGTTGAAAGGCTTTTCGCTGTTCGCGCGAGAGCGATTCCGGCACGAAGAAGTAACCCCACAGCCAGTTCGCCAGGCTAAGAACGGCTGCAATCCAAAACGCCAGACGCGGATTGATATCGCCCGCCAAACCGCCAATTGCGGGTCCGAATGTGAATCCGATGCCGAATGCGACACCAATCAGGCCGAACGCTCCCGCTCGCTTTTCTTTCGGCGTGACATCGGTGATGTACGCCATCGCGGTCGGAATACTTGAAGTCGTGATTCCTGAAATAATCCGGCCAAGGAAAAGCCAGTTCAATGTGGGCGCCATGGCCATAACGATGTAATCCAGTCCGAGCCCGAGATTCGAGAGCAGGATAATCGGCCGTCTTCCAAATCGATCTGACAACACGCCGAGCAAGGGTGAAAAGAAAAACTGCATAAGAGCGAAGACCACCGCGAACCGGGCGCTCCATTTCGCCGCATCGGTCATCTCGCCGCCGAGAAAATCGAGAATTAGCTTGGGCAAAACCGGGATGATCAAGCCCATCGCAAGAATGTCGAGGGTCACCGTCACAAGAATGAAAATGACCGCGGCCGGGCGTGATTTCATGAGAGTGGAGAGCATGAACGCAACGTTGTAGCGGCGGTTGTGTCAACCGCCGAAGCAAAATGAAGGTGTTCGCCGCGGCGAACGCCTCTACAACTAATCTGTCGCTAAATCATGATGCGACTTTCCTATCGCTCGCCGAAAACGGAGGTGCGCGAGAGCAAGATCCATGGGCGCGGTTTATTCGCCGCGGCTGACATTTCAAGAGACGAAATCGTTGCGGTGAAAGGCGGCCACATTGTTGATCGAAAAACTTTGCGCGAAAAAATCACACCTCGCCTAGGGCCGGTGGAAATTCAGATCGACGACGATTTGTTTATCGCGCCTCTCACTGACGAAGAGCGCGAGTTGTCGATGTTGTATTCAAATCACTCGTGCAATGCGAATCTTGGCGTGCGTGGCGAAATCACGTTCGTCGCCATGCGCAAGATCCACACGGGCGAAGAGCTGACTCACGATTGGGCAATGACCGATGACGACGATTACTCTGTCGAATGCAAATGTGGCGCGCCCAATTGTCGGAAAATTCTCACCGGCAAAGACCGGCAGCTTCCGGAATTGCAAAAGCGTTATGCCGGGTACTTCTCCGCCTATCTTGCGCGGAAGATTGCGGTGCATTGTCATTCCGAGTGAAGCGAGGAATCTCACAATTGCAGTGGCGACCACACCGACCACCTTGTGTGACGCAGCAGCCAGTGCGAGATCCTTCGCTCTGCTCAGGATGACCACGCAGCATGTCTCTCAGCTTATCTCGCGCGGAAAATCGCCATGGTCGATATCCGACGTTAAACTCTACCGAAATCTGCCGCACAATGTACGAGCACCGAAAGCAGCCTCTTCTCAGCCGGGTTGAGTTTTTCAAGCGCGTTGGGCGGCATGGGCTGGTGGCGCTTGGAGTTTTAGTGTTCGGACTTGGAAGCGGCATTCTCGGCTATCATTTTATCGCTCATTTGAGCTGGATCGATTCGCTTTTGAACGCATCGATGATTCTCGGCGGGATGGGTCCGGTCGATCCGTTGAAGACGGACTCGGCGAAAATTTTCGCGTCGTGTTACGCCCTCTTTTCGGGGCTGGCGTTCATCGGCATCGTATCGGTGCTGCTCGCGCCGTTTGTTCATCGCCTCTTGCATCGCGTTCACGCCGAGGAGCAGTGAATAGATGGATTTTCTGAAGCGCTTCAGTTCAGATCTCTTCGGTATGAAAAAGTTCCTGTTAAATTTGCTCATCGCAGCAGCCGCTCTGGCCGGAATGGCAGGTTGCGCCCAGATAAAGAAGCCGGCGGCGCAGGTTAAGGCGATGGCGGCGGGTCTGCGTTTCGATCAAGTTGGGCGAGTTTCGCTGTATGTTGGTCAGCCCTGCACAACGCAAATCATGTTTGAATTTCACGGCGGAAGCTCGACCGTTTGGCTGGCGGCGCCGATGTGGGAGACGAAAATCCTCACGGACGCGGCGAATAAGAACCGGCGCCTTCATATTTCGGGAAAATGGCGACGTGGCGGAGAACCGAACTGTAGCTACGTTGAAGTCACGAGCGCGGAGTTATCGAGATGAAATCAAGCGAAATTGAGGAAGCTGGGGGAAAGTTCGGCCCCGTTGCGGTTCGCGCGCTGGCAGTGGGCGCGCAATCCATCGGCGCGATAGCCGTTGGCGCGCTCGCTATTGGCGCGGTGACACTTGGCCTGGTCGCGATTGGCCGACTTGTAGTTGGGCGCGCGAAAATCAAACGTCTCGAAATCGGCGAGCTAAGAGTGACTCGTCTGCACGTCACCGAATCGATGGTCACGCCCAATCAGTAGCGATAATGCTCTGACTTAAACGGGCCGTTGATCGGGACGCCGAGGTAATCCGCTTGTTTTTGGGATAGCTCAGTTAGTTTGACGCCGATTTTTTCCAGGTGCAGGCGCGCGACTTCTTCGTCGAGTTTTTTCGGCAACACGTAAACGCCAACCTTGTACGTGTCGCGATTTTTCCAGAGATCCAACTGCGCAAGAACTTGATTCGAAAATGAATTGGACATGACGAAGCTTGGGTGACCAGTGGCGCAACCGAGGTTCACGAGCCGGCCTTCGGCGAGCAGGAAAATCTCGTGACTATCCGGGAACGTGAACTTGTCCACCTGCGGTTTGATGTTGGTTCTCTTGACGCCCTTCGCTGTGTTAAGCGCGTCGACCTGAATCTCATGGTCGAAATGGCCGATGTTCGCGACGATCGCCTGATCTTTCATTCGCTGCATGTGATCGAGTGTGATGACGTCGACGTTGCCACTGGCGGTGATGTAGATATCACCACGACCCAGTGTCTCTTCGATAGTCGTGACCTCATAGCCTTCCATCGCCGCTTGCAATGCGTTGATCGGGTCGATCTCGGTAATGACGATGCGCGCGCCCTGGCCGCGCAATGATTGCGCGCAACCTTTGCCGACGTCGCCGTAACCGCAAATGACGGCGACCTTGCCGGAAAGCATCACATCGAGCGCGCGATTCAATCCATCGACTAAGGAATGCCGGCAGCCGTAAAGATTGTCGAACTTCGATTTGGTGACTGAATCGTTTACGTTGATCGCAGGAACAAGCAGGCGATTTTCCTGATGCATCTTGTAAAGGCGATGCACGCCGGTTGTGGTTTCCTCCGAGACGCCGCGCCAATCCTTCACGATCTCGTGCCAACGATAGGGATTTTCCCGGTGAATCTCGAGCAGCAAATCTTTGATCACCTGTTCTTCTTTGCTCGCCGATTTGGTTTTTGCCCAATCGCTGCCTTCCTCGAGCTCGTAGCCTTTGTGAATGAGCAACGTGGCGTCGCCGCCATCATCGACGACGAGCTGTGGACCTTTGCCATCCGGGTGCGAAATCGCCCGATAGGTGCACCACCAGTAATCTTCTAGCGATTCACCTTTCCACGCGAACACAGAGATGCCTCTCTTCGCGATTGCCGCTGCGGCATGATCTTGCGTAGAGAAAATGTTGCAGCTCGCCCAGCGCACACCGGCGCCAAGATCGGTAAGTGTTTCGATCAGAACCGCTGTCTGAATTGTCATATGCAGCGAGCCAGTGAGGCGCACGCCGGCCAACGGTTTCAGGGGCGCATATTTTTCCCGGATCGCCATCAGGCCCGGCATTTCCTTTTCGGCGATCGAAATTTCTTTTCTTCCGAAATCGGCCAACGAGATATCGGCGACTTTGTAATCCTGTTTTGTCTTCGATTCAGTGATTGTCGTACTCATAAAAGATTTCTACCTGACAGTCTGTTTCAACGCTTCGGCCTTGTCGGTCCTTTCCCATGTAAGGGCGTCCAGATCATCCACACGCCCGAAATGGCCGTAGTTGGTTGTCTTGCGATAAATTGGTCGAAGCAGATTCAGTTGCTTGATGATCTCGGCCGGCTTGAAATTGAAAACTTCCCAGATCGCGCGCTCCAATCTTTCCTCGTCCACTTTTCCGGTGCAGAAAGTATCGACACTGACGCTCACCGGTTCAGGATGACCGATGGCGTACGCAAACTGGACTTCGCATCGGTCCGCCAGGCCGGATGCGACTACATTCTTTGCGATCCAGCGTCCCATATAGGCTGCGCTACGATCAACCTTGCTCGGATCTTTTCCCGAAAACGCACCACCCCCGTGCCGGCCCATGCCGCCGTAGGTATCACAAATGATCTTGCGGCCCGTTATACCTGCGTCGCCCTCGGGGCCGCCGATCACAAACCGACCTGTTGGATTGATTAAATAGGTTGTCTTCTCATCCAACCATTCCGCCGGCATCACTTTTTTGATGAGAAGTTCAGTGAGCGTCTCGCGCACTTCTTTTTGCTTCACATCCTGGGTATGCTGCGAGGAAACGACCACCGTGGTGGCACGCACTGGTTTATAGCCATCGTATTCGATTGAGACTTGCGTTTTGGCGTCGGGACGAAGCCAGGGGATTTCGCCTGATTTGCGCAACCGCGTCAGCTCCCGCCCAAGTTTGTGCGCGAAAGAAATCGGTGCAGGCATCAGCTCCGGCGTTTCATTGCAGGCAAAACCGAACATCAATCCCTGGTCGCCGGCGCCTTGTTCCGCAGTACTCTTTCCTTCAGCCGGAGCCTCGTCGACTCCCTGTTTGATATCGCGCGATTGCTCGCTCATTTCACAAATAACCCGGCAGGTATCGGCGTGAAAAATGCAATCGCCGTTGACATATCCGATATCGCGGATGGCGTTGCGCACGTGGTCCTCAAAGTCAAACTTCGCATTGCTGGTTATCTCCCCGGCGATGACGACGAGGTTGCCTTTGGCGAGCGTTTCGCATGCCACGCGGCTCAACGGATCCTGCTCAAGACAAGCGTCGAGAACGTAATCGCTGATGGTGTCGCAAACTTTATCGGGATGGCCTTCGGTGACGGACTCGGAAGAAAAAATGTAACGGCGCGACATAGATTAAAGAACGTTAAAGCGTTGAAGGATTGAAGCGTTAAAGCGGTTTACAATTCCTGGTCAGTCGAACGATTCAACGCTTAAACGGTGTAACGTTTTCACGCTGTCGCAAGACATATTGACCAATCATGATGCGTCGATATATCGTTGGCTGATACTATGGCGTCAACCATTAATTTGTTGCGGCTGCTGGCCGATCCCACGCGACTGCGTCTGTTGCTTCTTCTCGAGCAGGAAGAGCTTTCGGTAGCAGAGCTCCAGCAGATTCTGGGCATGGGCCAGTCGCGCATCTCCAGTCATCTGGCGCAATTGAAACGCGCCGGCGTAGTGTCCGATCGCCGGGTCGGGAAAAATGTCTATTATGGCGCAGACCATCAGGGACGAAATTTACAGCGAGAGCGCGTGGCGGAAATAACGCGGCTGCTCGCGCGCGAATTGCCGGAAACGTCGCGCGATCGCACAAGTCTCAAGCTCGTTCTGCACAAACGACAAGACAAAGCGCGGAAGTACTTCGACGAGCTCGCCGGGAAGTTTGGGCGGAGTTATGTGCCGGGCCGCTCGTGGAAAGCGCTGGCACATACGCTCATTACTCTTCTCCCGCCGCTGACTGTGGCTGACCTCGGAGCAGGCGAGGGGACACTCTCGCAGTTGCTGGCGAAGAAGGCACGCAAGGTGATCGCTATCGATAATTCGCCAAAAATGGTCGAGTTCGGCTCCCAGTTGGCAAAAAAACACGGATTTAAGAATCTCGAGTATCGGCTCGGGGATATTGAAGATCCGCCAATCGCAAAAAACAGTATCGATCTTGCAATCCTCAGTCAGGCTTTGCATCACGCTATTCATCCCGAGCGAGCCGTCGCGGCAGCCCGTCGGATTTTAAAACGCGGCGGTCAATTGGTGATTCTCGATCTGTTGAGTCACCGGTTCGAACGCGCTCGCGAATTGTATGCAGATCACTGGCTCGGATTCAGCGAAGTGCAGTTGCATCAGTTCCTGGAAAAAAGCGGTTTCCGAGACATTGAGGTCAGCGTTGTTTCTCGGGAAAACCAAAGCCCGCATTTTCAAACTGTTTTCGCAAAGGGAACAAAATAATTGTTGCGGGCCGTAGCCCGTGTCGCTGCCTACTCCGACGGCCATGAATCCATCGCCTGTGTAACCATGACGTTACTTTTCTCGTGCCGCGCAGCTGCAGATAATCCGGCCAGCAAGGCGGTTACAGGATTTTTCAGCGAACATATCAATCTTGCCGTTGTCTTATTGTTAGCGATCTTGCATTGACCCGCGCTTATGCCTGCCGAATCCAAAGCCGCTGTTCGGTTCGCAATCGGACACGTCTTGTTCATTGACATCGTAGGCTACTCCAAGCTGCTGATTAGCGAGCAGAGCGAACTGCTTGGGGTGCTCAATGATGCGGTCCGCGCGGCGGGAGAGTTCCGTTCGGCTGAAGCGGCCAGTCGGTTAGTGCGCTTACCCACCGGTGACGGGATGGCGTTGGTCTTTCGCGACAGCCCCGAACAACCGGTGCGCTGTGCTTTGCAGATTAGTCAAGCCCTGAAGAATTACCCGAAACTCCAGATCCGCATGGGCATTCACAGCGGACCGGTGAACGAGGTCGCGGATGTGAATGAGCGCGCCAATATTGCGGGGGCGGGGATCAATATCGCGCAGCGGGTGATGGATTGCGGCGATGGTGGTCACATCCTGCTTTCAAAGCACGTCGCAGAAGACCTTCAGCACTATGTGGAATGGCGGCCGTACCTGCACGATGTCGGCCAATGCGAGGTGAAGCACGGGGAAATGATCTCCATCGTCAATCTCTACACGAAAGACCTCGGTAATCCCAATCCCCCGCGGTTGAAGCGAGCGCGAACCGAGGTGCGGAGGCGCCGCCGCAACGCGTTTTTACTCGCCGGGTCAGGCCTGGCGGCTTTGCTCCTGGCGGGATCGTTTCTTTTGCCTCGCGCGTTTGCGCGCAAGATCGACAAATCGATCGCTGTGCTTCCCTTTGAGAGTTTGAGCGACGACAAAGAGAACGCCTATTTCGCCGATGGCATTCAGGACGACGTGCTCACCAATCTATCCAAGATAAGCGATCTCAAAGTAATTTCCCGGACCTCGGTGATGCCATATCGAGGAAAAGGATCCAACGTTCGTGAAATCGGAAAGGCACTGGGCGTCGCAACCCTTCTAGAGGGCAGCGTTCGCCGCGTCGGCAACCGCGTACGCGTGGCCGTGCAATTGATCAACACCGAGAACGACGAGCACCTCTGGGCGGAAGATTACGACCGCGAGCTCACTGATGTCTTTGCGATTCAAACCGACCTGGCACGAAAAATCGCGAGCGAGTTGCAGGCAAAATTGTCGCCGAGTGAAAAAGCACAATTCGAACACAAGCCCACTGAAAACGGCGAGGCTTATCTGGCTTTCGTGCAGGCACACGATCTTTCCTGCACTTTTGAGGATTTCGAAAAACTGAAACAGGGCGAGCAGCTTTTCGAGCGTGCTCTCGACCTGGATCCAAACTTCGCGCTTGCGGTCGCCCGCTACTCGCAATTGGAAAGCTGGCTTGTTCACACATTCGATCCCACGCCGGCGCGTCGCGAAAAAGCGCGCGCTTTGGCCGAGCGTGCTCTGCAATTGCAGCCAGATCTGCCTGAAGCGCACCTGGCTCGTGGTTTCTCATACTATTATGGCGACAACGACTACGACGCGGCGCTGAAAGAATTCGAGATCGCGCACCGCGGATTGCCTAACGAATCCGAGGTTTATCTCTCCATTGGCGCAATCCAGCGACGGCAGGGGAAATGGGCCGAGTCCACTGCAAATCTGGAGAAGGCAGTCAGTTTAAATCCGAAAGACATCTGGCCGCTTCAAAATCTCACGGAAAATTATCAGATGCAGCGAAATTACGACGCGGCCAATAAGGCGATCGATCGCGCGCTCACATTGAAGCCAACGGCTGTAGAACTTTTAGAGGTAAAGTCCAAGCTGGCGATCGCTGAAAAAGGCGATTTCAGCGTCGCAGAAAAAGCATTTGAAACGGTGAAATCGATGCCTCTGACCAATACACAAAAACTTGCGGTCGCCAGCGGGCGGGCGGACGTCTTTCTCTTGGAACGTAAGTACCAGGATGGATTGGAGGCAGCGGAGCGACTGCCCGACGATCAGCTCGCAGGTTTCCCAGTGGAAACAGGGGGCTTGTGGAGCAAGTATTATGGCATCGGCTTTGCGCGGAAGGCATTGCAAGACCAGCTCGGCGCCCGCGTGGCTTTCCTCAGGGCGAGAAGCGCGGCCGAGGACGCACTTAAACAGAATCCCGACGCGGCAAAGCTCCATATCCAGTTGGCAAAAGCGCTCGCGTACCTTGGCGAAAAGGACGCTGCATTGGCGGAAACGCAACGCGCGAGCGAGCTACTTCCCGAAAGCAAAGACGCCTTTACCGGACCGGACATCGCCGAAGGTGTGGCCCAGGTTCAGGCTATCGTTGGCGACAATGTTCGTGCGATTGAAATTCTGGATGGACTGTTGAGTCGGCCGAGCTCCGTCACTGTGCAGATTCTGAAGATAAATCCGATTTGGGATTCATTGCGAAACGATCCGGGTTTTCAAGCTTTGCTGACTAAATACAGTGGTAAAGCTTAGCGCCGCACTGCTTCTTTTCGCCGTTGCAGCAACGGCGCCCGCGGAGTGGACGATTCGCTCGAGCGACTTGGAACCCGGACGCGACGGCATCGCGCATTCGCACGTCGTTCTGGAAAACGCCAGTGGAAATGAGAGCGCCGTTGTCGATCTTGCAATTTTCTCTGTTAAATCCTGCACCCTGCGCGTGATTGACAATCCAACCGGCGAAACTTTGTCCGACACAATGCCACGCAAGAAATGCGCCGCAGGAGTAAACGGCGGTTATTTCAGTTCGGATTTCGCGCCGATCGGCTTATTGATTAGCGACGGCAAAATCGTTGCCCCGTTGCAACGCGCTCGATTGATCACCGGCATTCTCAGCGCATCGGCACGCAGAGTTCAGATCCTGCGAGTCCGCGAATTCTCATCACGAGAAAAAACAAGCGCTGCGGTTCAATGTGGACCGTTTCTTGTTGATCATTACGAACTGGTTCGTGGTCTCGATGATTCCACCGCGGCGCGCCGGACTTTTGCCGCAACCGGAATGAATGATCGCGCGTTGCTCGGGGTTTGCTCCGAAATCTCGCTTGCCAAATTGGCAGGAATTCTTGCTACAACGCGATTGGGCGATGATGTAAAAATACAGCGCGCACTGAATCTCGATGGCGGATCTTCGAGCGCATTTTGGTTCGCGCGCGAGAATGGCAGCGCGTTTTCGATTCGTGAGCAAAAACCGGTGCGTGATTTCGTGGGAATCGTTCCGAAATGAAGCCAAGTTTTTGATTCGGCAACCGAAGCGGTTGCACTACAATTTTGCCGATGCGCACGTTTGGCAGATTCAGATCAAGCGACAAATTTTTTTACGGCGAAGTGCGCGGCGACGATGTGCACGTGCTGGCAAAACCGTATTGGATCGAGATCGAACCGACCGGCGATGTACGGAAGCTGGCAGATTTGCGTGTCGATCTCCCAGTTGCGCCATCGAAATTGATCGCGGTCGGCCTGAATTACTCCGATCACATCGCGGAGATGAAACGAACGGAGTTAGGTGCGCCGTTAATCTGGTTTAAGGCGCCGAGCTCTCTCTTGCCGCATAACGGCGCGATCGAAATTGCGTTTCCCGAGCATCGAACGGATTTCGAAGTAGAGCTCGCGGTGGTGATCGGGGCTCCAGCGAAAAACGTCAGCATGAACGAGGCGCTCGATCACGTCTTCGGTTATACAATCGGCCTCGATATTACCGATCGCGATCTGCAAAAACAGGAAAAGCAATTCGGCCGGTGCAAATCGTTCGATACTTACACGCCGATTGGGCCGTACGTTTATGCCGAGGTGGATGTGAGCGATGTTTCGCTCGAGCTGCGGCAAAATGGCGAGTTGCGCCAAAGCACGCGCACGAAGGGAATGATCTATTCAGTTGCGCAGCTTATTTCATTCGCGAGTCAGTCGCTTACACTTTTGTCGGGCGATGTGATTTTAAGCGGAACGCCCGCCGGCGTGGGCCCGATTCATGCCGGAGATCAGTTGGAAGCAGCAATCGACAATTGGCCGCGGCTGCGGAACAGCGTTGCGATCGCGCCTGACGCGGTGCCTCGCGAGGCGGGACCAAACCGTGCGACGACGAGTTGAAAGACTTGCCTTACATCCCGCGAGTAGGGATATTACGAATTAAAAGGTGGGATGCGAAGAGAGTGAAAGGTCACAAAAAAGTGAAATTTTTTTCTCGACTCGAAACTCCTGCATTTCCGATAATCGCAAACTCGCATCTAAATCGAGCTATTCATCAATTACTGTTTCAACTATGAAAACCTCACTCATTGTTTGTCTATTGTCACTGTCCCTTGCGCTCACTTCGCTTGCGCAATCTCCCGCTGCGCCACAAACGTCTCCGGCCGCAGGCGCTCCCGCTGCGGCGGGTGCAGCAGCCGCGACAAGTCCGGGCGCACCGGCTGCGATGAGTCCGGGCGCGCCGACTCAAATGGGAAGTGTCCCGCCTGGCCAATCTCCCGCCGCGGCAGCGCCAGCAACCAGCGCTGCGTTAAGCCCCGCGGCAGAAAGCCCGCCGCCGGCTCCTGAAGCCACACCCAGCGGGGGGATACTTGGAAGTAACTGGTTGATCGACAAATTCCATCGGGGCGGTCCGGTGATGTGGCCGATTCTGCTGGTGTCGATCGTCGGGCTCACCGTGGTGATCGAGCGAATTTTTTGGTGGGGTGGCCGTTGGTTCCGACGGGACCCCAAACGGATCGAGAAAGTATTTACGGCAATCGAAAATGGCGACACCACCGAGGCCTCCCGGCTTTCCCGCGGATCGCGTGATCCAGTTTTGCGCATGATGTGGAATGGCCTCAATCACCAACACGCCTCGTTGCAAGGCGCATTGCAGGTCGCTGCCGGCATCGAGATCAAACGCGCCGGTCGATTCCTCGTCGTCATGGACACACTCGTAACTTTGGCGCCGTTGCTCGGTCTGTTGGGCACGATTACCGGTCTTATCAAGTCGTTCAGTTTTCTCGGCAACGAAGAGCTGGCGGTGCAAGCCGTCACCGGCGGTATTGCAGAGGCGCTCATTGCCACGGCCTGCGGTCTCGGTATTGCCATTTTCGCTCTGATTCCGTTTAACTTTTTCACTTCCCGAGTGGCTAACTTGGAGTTCGAATTACAGACGGCAGCCACAAACCTGGAAGTGATGTTAGGGACACAAACCGCGGCGCGCGACATTGAGTTCGCCGGGCAAACCCCAGCGTCTGGGAAAGGCTCGTCGATTTAAAGATGTTTTAAGGTATTTAATGACTGTACACTCACCCATTCCTCGCAAAAAGGCGCGGATCGAGATTATCCCGTTGATCGACATCATGTTCTTTTTGCTCGCCAGTTTCATGATGGTGAGCTTGAGCCAGGTGCACATGAAAGGGGTCAAGGTGAACCTGCCTTCGGGTGTTTCGGGAAAGACGCAGGCAAAGCGCGAGTACCTCAGTGTATCGGTCGATAAAGATGGTCATTATTTCTTCGACAAGGACGAAGTCGGTGACGAGGAACTGCTGAATCGTCTGCGAAGGGTGCACGGGTCAGCTCCCGACGCGAAGGTGTTTCTTCGAGGCGATCGGGACTCAGCCCATATTAATGTTGCCCATGCGCTCGAAATAATTCGCGCGTCCGGCTACTATAAAGTCTCGTTCGAAATTAAGAGCGAATCGCTCAAGGGAGTCCCGGGCCCCCGGTAACTGGTTATGGCAAAAGAGCAAGTAAGACCATTGATATACCGGCCGCCGCCCCGGTGGTATTTCTGGACCGCCCTTGGCGCTGCGTTAGCGATTCACGCTACCGCGGTCGCATTGTCGCAAAGGCACGAAGCCGCGGCAGTGGACCTTCCTCCTCAACCGCCGCAGGTGATCGAGGCGACGTTGGCACCGCCGGAGTCCACACCACCGCCGGAAGACATTCCGCTGCCGGAGCCTCCTCCTCCGCCCGATATTAAGCCGGAGTTCGTCGAGGAAAGAACACCGCCACCGCGGCCGCCGCCAACCCAGCAGCAAAAATTTGTGCCGGTTAAGGCTTCAGCGATGTCGATGTCCCAAGCAAAAGCACTTGCTATTAATTCGCCGCGCCCGCCTTACCCGTACGAGGCGCGTTCAAGGAGGATCACGGGCAGCGGAGTGATCGTCGCGACCGTTGACCCAGCATCGGGCAACGTAACTGACGCTTCTGTCGCCTCAAGTACTGGGAGTTCGATACTGGATGACGCCGCCGTCAGCACCTTCCGGCGGTGGAGATTTAGGCCCGGGTCAGTTTCCAAGGTCAGGATTCCCATCACCTTTACTTTAACCGGCGCCTCGTACTAACCATTCAACTAAAATGCAACTCTCATCGCCAGTTCCGCACAAAAGAGCGCGCATCGAAATTATTCCGTTGATCGACATCATGTTCTTTCTGCTTGCCAGCTTCATGATGGTGAGCCTGAGCCAGACCCACATGAAAGGTATCCGGGTCAATTTGCCGGCTGCGCAGGGGCCTCCGCCAAGCGGCCAACTGGATTTCGTTACCGTGAAGGTGCTGGAGGGAAACGCGGTGTTTTTCAATAACGAGTACGTCGAAGAAGGCCAGGTTCTTCCGCGCCTTTTTGCACTCCACCGTGGGAATCCGGACGTCAAACTCTCTCTCAGCGCAGCGCCCAAGGCTGTGTACGGCGATGTCATCGCAGTGCTCGATAAAATTCGACAGGTTGGAATTACAAAAGTGGGATATCAGATCAGAGCAGCTTCTGGAGTGGGTGGTGGCTCGGCCCCGGCTCCAGGCGGCGCTCCGCCGGGCGCTCCACCACCTCCACCACCGCCCGGGCCTTAATCGGTCACCTTAAGAGCTGCGAGTCTGGCAGTAAGCCTGCGAACTGCTTTTGCCCGATGGCTGATCGTGTCCTTCACCTCCCCGGGCAGCTCGGCAAAAGTCTCTTCAAATCCGCGCGGAACAAAAATGGGATCGTAGCCAAATCCGTGTAAACCGCGCGCTCGCTCGACGATTGTTCCCTCGACAATTCCTTCAAACGTCCCCAGCAGTTCGCCCTGCCGGGCCAGCGCAATCACGCAGCGAAAGCGCGCCGATCTCTTAGTTTCGTCGGCCCTGGTGCGAACGAGTTCGCCCAGCAACTTTTCGATGTTTTCTTTATCCGTTGCATTTTCGCCGGCGTAGCGCGCCGAAAAAATTCCGGGCACGCCGCCAAGGGCATCGACTTCCAGGCCGGAATCGTCGGCAACAATTAACCCCGGCAAATGTCTGGACGCACCGACTGCTTTCAGTATCGCGTTTTCTTCAAATGATTTTCCGGTCTCGCGTATGTCGGGAATTTTAGGATGCGCGGACAAGTCGCTGACCGTGAAGGCCGGTCCGAGAATCCGCTGAATCTCGCGCGTCTTGTGCGCATTGCGCGTTGCGACAATCAATTGCATGCTCGAATACTGGTTTTTGGAAGTCCGAGATCAAGCATGAGTAGCGACCGTCGCAAACCATATCCGTTCGACCAGATCGAACCAAAATGGCAGGCCATCTGGGAGGAGCGCCAACTTTTTCACGCGCCCAATCCTGGCGAGAAAGGTTTCGATCCCGCGAAGTCCAAATTTTATATACTCGACATGTTTCCTTACCCGAGCGGGGCGGGACTGCACGTTGGACATCCCGAAGGTTATACCGCGACGGACATCGTAGCCCGCTACAAACGGATGCGCGGCTTCAACGTGTTGCATCCGATGGGCTGGGATGCATTCGGCCTGCCCGCGGAGCAATACGCGATCAAAAGCGGCCAGCATCCCGCCGTCACTACGCGCGAGAACGTAGCGAAATTCAAGAGACAACTCAAGCGGATCGGTTTTTCTTACGATTGGCAACGCGAGATCAACACCACCGACCCGCGTTATTACAAATGGACGCAGTGGATTTTTCTTCAGATTTACAATTCGTGGTTCAATCCGGAGACGAACAGGGCCGAGCCAATCTCGACTTATCGCGGAGAAAATCCTGATGAAGTACGACTCGCCTATGTAGCCGAAGTCCCGGTGAATTGGTGTCCCGAACTCGGAACCGTTCTGGCCAATGAAGAGGTGGTTGATGGAAAAAGCGAAGTCGGCGGTTTCCCGATGGTTCGGCGGCCGATGCGGCAATGGATGTTGCGTATCACTGCTTATGCCGAGCGATTGATCGAAGACCTCGAAGGACTCGAGTGGCCAGAAAGCATCAAGCTGTTGCAGAGGGATTGGATCGGTAAAAGTGAAGGTGCCCAGGTCGAATTCATCATTGGTTGGGCCAATCAAACCGTTCCGGGTATACTCGCGCTCGAACCCACGGAGAGTTGGTTTGAAAGGAGCCAGCGTGGTCTTCTGGTTCCGCAGCCGCTGACTGTATTTACAACGAGGCCCGACACTTTATACGGAGCGACATTTCTGATACTTGCACCCGAGCATCCACTTCTCGGTATTCTCAGTGTTCCAGACGAATGGCCGGATGGAACCCCGGATACTTGGAAAGGTGATGATGTTGAAGCGAGAGTCAGCCCACTTGCAGCCGTGCAAGCGTACCAGCGCGAAACGGCGTCGAAACTAGAGCGAGAACGAAAAGCTGATATCGAAAAGAAGACGGGCGTCTTCACCGGTGCCTACGCGATTAATCCGGCGAACAATGAACGAATTCCGATCTGGATCGCTGATTACGTTCTGCTCGGTTACGGCACGGGCGCGATCATGGGCGTGCCCGCGCACGACGAGCGCGATTTGGAATTCGCAGGAAAATTTGATTTGCCGATTCGCGAGGTTATTGCTGAGGAGGTTGATCCGAGCCGAAGCAACGTTCAGGATGCAATCAACGCGGGAAGATTCAAATCATATGCCCCATCTCCCGTCGGCGAACGGGCTTTTGTTCACGAGGATTGTTTCGTTGGGGACGGAATCGCGATCAACTCGCCCGTGATCGATGGTCTAACGAGCGCGGAGGCAAGAAAAGAAATCACCTTATGGTTGGAAAAGCGCGGGCTTGGCAGAAGTGCGGTCAATTACAAATTGCGCGACTGGCTTTTTTCGCGTCAGCGCTATTGGGGCGAGCCATTCCCGATCGTTTGGGAAAATGAAAAACATCACGCGCTCGCCGAGAGCGAATTGCCAGTCGTTCCGCCGGAGCTCGACGATTATAAACCGACCGGAACAGGTGAACCGCCACTGGCAAAGGCGAAAGATTGGGTTCGCATCCCACAAGAGACCCGGCTACTCGATCACCTAGAGGGTACCGGAACACTGAGTCCAATTCTGCGCGAGACAAACACGATGCCACAATGGGCAGGCTCGTGTTGGTATTACTTAAGATTTTGTGATCCGCAGAACGATCAGCGCTTTGTTGGTGAACAAGCGGAGCGCTATTGGATGGGAGGCAATAAACCTGGCGGTGTCGATCTTTACGTCGGCGGTACCGAGCACGCGGTGTTGCATCTGCTTTACGCGCGTTTCTGGCACAAGGTGTTGTTCGATCTCGGTTATTTGTCGAAATCGGAGCCGTTCCAGCGTCTGGTGAATCAGGGAGTCATCCTCGGCGAGGATAACCAGAAGATGTCGAAGTCGCGCGGCAACATCGTTAATCCGGACGACGTGATCGATCAGTACGGCGCGGACGCATTTCGCTGCTACGAGATGTTTATGGGGCCGCTCGAGCAAATGAAACCATGGAGCATGCGCGGTGTTGAAGGGGTGTCACGTTTTCTCGCCCGCGTCTGGCGTTTGCTGATGACCGAGAATCAGGCCGGGCAGTGGGAATTATCGGCCAAACTCAAAGATGTCGACCCAGACAGAGCCCAACAGAAAATCACGCATGCCACGATCAAGAAAGTGACCCACGATATCGAGTCGCTCTCCTTCAACACCGCGATCTCGCAGATGATGATTTTCGTAAACGCATTCACCAACATTGACGCGATTCCCTTGTCGGCGATGCGCACTTTCCTGGTTTTACTGGATCCATTTGCGCCGCACATCGCCTCCGAGCTATGGGAAAAACTAAATGCAAAATTCAGCGATGCGCGTGGCGACATCACTGAACAGCGCTGGCCAACCTATGACGAGCAGCTGCTCGTTGAGGACGAGATTGAAATCGTTATCCAAATAAACGGCAAAGTGCGCGATCGAATGAAGATGCCGATCCTTGCAACGGAGGAAGAGCTTAAGAGTGCCGCGCTATCCAACCCGAAGATTCAGGACCGAATCGCTGATAAGACCGTGCGCAAGGTCATTGTCGTCCCGAAAAAGCTCGTCAATATCGTGGTATGAAGAAGATCTGGAGCGAATTCAAGGAATTCGCTGTGAAAGGCAACGCCGTTGACCTCGCGGTTGGCGTAATTGTTGGGGCAGCTTTCACCGGGATCATCAATTCGCTGGTCAAAGACGTGATCATGCCGCCCATCAGTCTTCTCACGGGCGGACTGGATTTTTCAAACAAGTTCGTAATTCTGCGAGCGGCCAAAGACGGCTCCATTGCGTTCAACACTCCCGCGGATGCCGCGAAGGCCGGAGCGATTACGTGGAATTATGGAAACTTCATTACCCTGATGATTAACTTTCTCATTGTGGCAGGTGCAGTCTTCCTGCTTGTTCGGGCGATCAATAAACTCAGAGAGCCGGCTGAAGAAAAAGAACCCGACAAGAAAGATTGCCCGGCGTGCGCGATGAAGATCCCGTTTGAGGCGACGCGCTGTCCATATTGCACAACGGAACTATCGGCGGCGGCCGCCAAGTAGCGCTGTAGCCGGCATCGTTTGATGCCGGCCACGCGATTAGCACTCCAAAGGCAACGCAACCGCCGTTCACCCCTAGGGAAATTCTGTAATTTATTGCTTGCCCTCGGCTGCTTCGGCTGCTATTCAGGCCGCGATACTGCAGATGCCTAGATGCCTTAACCTTACGCTTGCAGGAGCTGTAGCTTGCTTAATCGCAGGCTGCGCCACGAATTCGAAACCGATTGTCACCAGCACGCGTCGCATACCCAAGGTACGCACCACCGCTTATACGCAGCGCGAGGGAGGAAGCGGATGCAATAACGCGCTCGGCTGTCGTCTTTCCGGCCAGCATGTGATGAGTGCCGCGTCTGATTGGTCGCACTTTCCTCTCGGAACCCGGTTCCGAATTGCCGATACAAAGGAAGAATACGTTATCGACGACTATGGTAATGCGTTGATCGGCACTGACACTATCGACCTTTACAAGCCGAGCCGGCTTGAGATGAAACAGTGGGGCGTCCGCCACGTGGACATTGACATTTTGAAATGGGGCTCGGAGGAACAAAGTTTGAAAGTCCTCGCTCCGCGTTGCAAGCATCGTTGTGTGCGGCAGATGGTTGCTGCTCTTGAGAAAAAGAAGGGCAAAACCGTCGCGCAATCGTCTTCCAACCGCCCTTCACTTTGATCTTGGTAGGGCGAGCCCCGGGCCCGCCGGACGGCTCCGCGAGCCGTCCCCAGCATTCGCCTTTGATTCAAAGCGAATGACGTTGCATTTTCTCCGCCCATGAGAATTTTCGTCACCGGCGGTGCGGGTTACATCGGCAGTGTTTGCACGGAACAGCTGCTGAATGAAGGCCACGAAGTCGCGATGTTTGATAATCTGAGCGAAGGTCATCGCCGCGCAGTCGATCCGCGGGCGAGATTTATCGAGGGCGACCTTGCGCACCGCGACCAAATCGAGACGGCACTCTCCAGTTCTCGCTCCGACGCCGTGATGCATTTCGCCGCAAACGCATTGGTTGGCGAGTCAATGCAGAATCCATCCAAATATTTTCGGAACAATATTTGCAACGGATTGAACCTGCTCGACGCCATGATCGCAACCGGGGTCCGGCGAATGGTGTTCTCTTCAACCTGCGCCATCTTCGGTCCGCCGGATCGCCTGCCAATCGACGAAACCGCTTCGCCGCGTCCGATCAGCCCCTACGGTGAATCGAAACTGACTTTCGAAAAAATTCTGCGCTGGTACGACGATATTTATGGAGTGAAGTTTGTTTGTCTGCGCTACTTCAACGCCTCCGGCGCGACCGAGAAGTTCGGCGAAGATCATCGGCCGGAGACACATTTGATTCCCGCCGTGCTGAAGGTCGCGCTGGGCCAAAGACCGAATCTTGAAATTTACGGCACTGATTACGAGACGCCCGACGGGACGTGTATTCGAGACTACATTCATATCGTCGATCTTGCGCGCGCGCACATTCTGGCGCTTGGCGCAACTGCCAGCGGATTCTATAATCTCGGCACAGGAGGCGGCTCCAGTGTTCGGGAGGTGATCGCGGCCTGCCGCAAAATCAGCGGGCGAAAGATCGATACGATTGAAAAGCCACGCAGACCCGGCGACCCCGCGCGGCTTATCGCTTCGTCAGAACGAATCAAAAACGAGCTTGGCTGGCGGCCGCAATTTCAGTCACTCGACGCCATTATCGAAAGCGCTTGGAAATGGCATCAGAAATTCCCACGCGGCTACCAAGATTAGAACTGAACGTTGGGGAATTGCCGCCGCGGGCGTTTCGTTCTGCTAGATACGTAGGGCGGCGGAAATAGCTGTTTGGACCGGTCGGATTTTCAAATCGCTGAGTTTCCCGCTTTGCGCGCTAAGAATTTGCACGTTTTTGTTCCGAGGCGCCCACACGTTGGGATCAGTCGGACCAAAGAGCAACACGCAATTTGCGCCCGCGGCTGCGGCGAGATGAGAGATTCCACTGTCGTGTCCAATGAAGATCGAGCGCTCAAGCACCGCCGCCAGGTGAGGCAGCGGTAAATTCTTTGCGAAACGAACATCTCGATCTTTCCACTCGCGTTCCAATTGCTCGGTCAGTGATTTGTCCGCTTCCCCGGAGATGACGACAAGGGAATGAAACTTTCCGAGGCGCCCATGTTTGCCTTCGGCGTCTGGGAAACCGCCGGTTCCTGAAAACAGCGCGATCCAATTTTCCAAAGGCCAGTTCTTTTCCTTACTGCCGCTTCCCGGATGAATCGCTACGATCGGCTGCTGTAAAGGCCGCAGAAAATCGCTGGCGAACTGTCGATCTTCTATTTTGGGAAAAACTTTTTCAGTAAGATCGACAACGCTGATACCCATCTCTTCGATTGGCCGCGCAAGCTGGCGCGCGGCGTGACCGGCGTTTTCGACGATCTTGGGCGGTCCGCAAAGCAGATTTTCGACGCCACAACGGCGCAGGTTGTTTTCAAAGATTCGATCTGGATCATACAGGTAACTGACGATCAAATCGAAACTCGCGAAATAATTTGCCAACTCTGCTGGCAGTTCCGAGTTCCTCGCGAAGAAGCTGGAGAGAGACCCATACTCGATCGAGCGCACTGCTTGCGCATAAAACCGATTTTCCGCAAGAACCGCAATGTGCTTGTAACCAAGAATCTCGATATGCGCACGCGGCCGGGCATCCCGCAGCGCCTTGAGCGCCGGCAAGGTGAGAATGAAATCGCCGATTGCGCCGCCGCGGATCACCAGTATGCGGTTCATGCGCTACTGTAGCGGCGCTCCATGAGCGCCGAAACTCGTCTTGCCGGCATTGCCTGCGGTCACAGACCGCCGCTACAGTTTCTAATATTGCGTGAAAGTGAACGCCAGGACTACGCCGCCATAAATGAGCGCGATAGCATGCAAACAGCGCCAGCGAAAAACGCTCCGTGTGCTCCAATTAATTTGATCGCGAAGAACATAGGGGATCGCGACCCAAAACAGACCGGCAATAATCAGCGCATAAGCGAACACCGTTATTAGCAAGCGGCTGGTCTCGTAACGCAGAAAGGCCGCATCGAGCAACGGCTCGGCGGCGAGTAAGCAAAGAATTCCAAGAGCGCGTACCCCGAGGAATTCATCGACGAAACGCAGAGCGAGGCCGTAGCCGATTGGCAACGCAATGAGCAGCGGGCGCCGGAAGGCGGAGAATTCGCCCATCTGGATCGTGGCGAGCAGCCAGAACGTCCACACGAGACAAATGGTAAGCAGGATAACTCCCGCAACGTGAGAGCGCGGGAAGCGTTGCACGACACTGGCCAAGTCAGGTTTTAGCAATCCGAGCAAACCGATTAAAACGAGAAATGCACCCGCGATGATTCCGGCGCTGTGCAAAGAGAGATGGTAAATCATTGGCGAGCCTTCCGCTGATGGCGTGTGACTTTGGATAAGGTGGCGCAAGTTTTCAACTTGCGATTGACCCTGTGCAACTTAAAAAGTTGCCAGGGTAGCGCTTGCCTCCGGCTTGGGGTCGAAGGGAGGGAATCCAGAGGCTCGCTCTCCTCCTGACCGGCGTACCGTACAAGCTGAATCCGTTTGCTTGTTGCACCTGCACGTGAGCAATTTCACCAATCAGCTCCTCGTTGCCTTCAAACACAACGATTTTGTTGGTGCGCGTTCGGCCCATTAAGCGCGCAGGATTTGTTTTGCTAGGGCCTTCGCACAGAATTTCCACGTCGGTTCCGACCAGGCGTTCGAGCTTCCGGCGATTCGATTCGTTCACCACTCGCAGCAAATCCTGATTACGCTCTTCTTTGATGCGCTCGTCGATCTGACCTGGCATCTCCGCGGCGGAAGTACCGCGCCGCGGCGAATAGCGAAACACAAACGCGTTATCGAACTTGATTTCCTCGACCAGATCGCGCGTTTGTTTGTAATCGTCTTCTGTCTCGCCAGGAAATCCGACGATGATGTCGGTCGTAATCGCAATGCCATCGCGCGCTCGCCGAATTCGCCGGACGAGCTCGACGTATTTTTCCGCCGTATACGCGCGATGCATCGCCTTGAGAATTTTGTTGGAGCCCGATTGCAACGGCAGATGAACGTGTTCGCTGAGTTTCCGCAAACGCGACATCGCGTCGATTAAATCGTCGCGGAAACCGATCGGGTGAGGTGAAGTGAAACGCAATCGCTTCAGACCGTCGACCTCGTGAACGGCCTCGAGCAACTGCACGAACGGAGATTTGTTGTCGATCCTGGGGAATTCGTGGCGGCCGTAAAGATTCACGATTTGTCCGAGTAGTGTTATTTCTTTTACGCCGCGCGAAACGAGATCGCGCACTTCGTTCACGATTTCCTCGATGGAACGGCTCCGCTCTGCGCCGCGCGTCTGCGGAACGATGCAGAATGTGCAGTGCATGTTACATCCCTGCATGATTGAGACGAACGCCGTCGCCTGCCTTGGCGAGAGTTGCTGATTGCGAATCGTCGATTGCGACCCGGCTTCCTCCGCGACGTCAACAATCGAGAAACGCAGATCATCCATCGCTCGATGGTAGGGCGCGCTCTCCGAGCGCGCCGCCTTACGCGCCACCAACTCCTCCACATAATCCGCCACGCGGTGAAACTTTTGCGTGCCCACTACCAGATCGACATGCGGCAAATTTTTCAGCAGCGATTCGCCGCGCGCCTGCGCCATGCAACCAAGGAAACCGAACACTACATGCGGTCGCTCTTTTGCCAGCCGTCCGAGCGTTCCCATTTTGCCAAGCGCTTTCTGGTCAGCCATGTCGCGCACACTGCACGTGTTCAGGAGCACGACGTCCGCCTCCGACTCGTGCGCGACGCGTTCATAACCTCGTGCGGCCAGTGAATGCGCGACCTGTTCCGAGTCACGCTCATTCATCTGGCAACCGTAAGTCTTGATGAAAAATTTCGGCATGGACGGGCAAAAACAATACATGGACACGGCGCCTTAGTCCAAGACGGGACACAAATTTCACGAACTCACACGAATTAACTCAAACCAGTATGAGGTTCGTGACAATTCGTGTAATTCGTGTCTTAAATCGCGGCATGGCGGAAATGAAAAGCGAGCCTCCAGCAATCGGGATCATCGGCGGCAGCGGGCTGTATCAGATGGAGGAAGTCCAAGGCGTCACCGAACATCAGATCACTACACCATTTGGGCCACCATCCGACGCGCTCGTCGGCGGAACGCTGAGCGGGCGCCAGGTTTATTTCCTGCCACGACACGGACGCGGTCATCGGATTCTGCCGCACGAAATAAATCATCGCGCGAATATCTACGCGCTCCGTTTACTCAACGTCCGCTGGATCATCTCGGTGGCAGCGGTGGGCAGTTTGCAGGAAAAATACGCGCCACGGGATGTAGTCTTGCCATCACAGTTTTACGATCGCACGAGCAACCGCACCGCTCATACGTTTTTTGGCGAGGGCATTGCGGCGCACATCGCGTTTGCCGAGCCGATCAGCGCGAACCTGCGTAGTCTTCTGGCCGAATCAGCCAGGTCATTGGGAGTGACGGTGCACAACGGCGGCACTTATGTGAACATGGATGGGCCCGCGTTTTCGACTCGCGCGGAATCGGAATTCAATCGGCGCAACGGCTTTGACGTCATCGCGATGACGAATCTTCCGGAAGCGAAACTGGCGCGGGAAGCGGAGATTGCGTTTGCGACGATGGCGATGATTACCGATTACGATTGCTGGAAAGTAGAAGAAGAACCGGTCTCGGCGCACACGGTCCTCGGCCATTTGATGGCGAACGCAGAGACAGCGAGGAAAGTGATTCTGGACGTGGTGCCGCGAATACCGACGGAGCCAAATTGGCCGGAACATTTTGCGTTGGACACGGCGTTGGTCACGGATCGGAAGCTCTGGCCGGAAGCTACCATAGAAAAACTGAGACCAATCTTGGAGCGATTTCCGGCCTGAATAGATCGCGGTTGTAGGTGCGCGGCGATGGGACGACGTCTTCATTCGGTCGGACGGGCAGTCCTATGCACGCCATTCAAACACGGCGCGCACGGAGTGACGCGCCCTACCTGTTCAGTCCGAAGCGCTATTTCGTTTGATCGCTTCACAGAACGACCGGATCTGATCTTCCTGGTGCGATGCCGTGACTGTAATGCGCAAACGCGCAGATCCCTTTGCTACGGTTGGATAACGAATCGCCGGGACAAGGAATCCTTTGCTTTTGAGTGCAGCGGCTAAATCGAGCGCTGCTTGTTCGTCTCCGAGGATCCACGGGAAAATCGCGCTGCCAGCGGCGCGCTGTTCTTTGTTTAATCCGGTGCGCGGGAGAAGTTCCTGCATCAATCTGATTCTTTCCCAAAGGAAACGCCTGCGCTCTTCACCTTCTGAAGATGAAAGAAAGTTCACCGCAGCCAGCGCTGCGGCCGCGATTGCGGGTGGCGGCGCTGTGGAATAGATGAAGGAACGTGCACGATTGATCAGCCATTGAATCAGGTTACGCGAGCCGCAGATGTAACCGCCGCTCGCGCCGAGCGCTTTGCTCAATGTGCCCATCTGAACGTCGACCTCTTCACTTAGGTTTTCTTCCGCAGCGCGGCCGCGGCCGTTTGCGCCAATTACGCCAACGGCGTGCGCTTCATCCAGTATTAGCAGCGCTCCGAAACGTTTCTTCAGTTCAATCAGATCGCGCAACGGCGCACGGTCGCCGTCCATCGAAAATACAGATTCAGTCACGATGAGAACGCGCCCGCTGGGATGTGCGCGCCCGGCCCACTCGAGATGATTCTCCAGTTTGCGCAAATCATTGTGTGGAAAGACGCGCAGAATTGCGCCACTCAATTTTGCACCGTCGATGAGCGACGCGTGACAAAGTTTGTCGAGCAAAATAATGTCGTCTTTCGTGACCAAGGCGGGAATGGTCCCGAGCGCGGCTGCGTAGCCGCTGCTGAAACAAAGCGCAGCCTCAGTCCCTTTCCACTTAGCCAATGCGCGCTCCAGGCGCACATGCGGCGATTGCGTCCCGCTGATCAGCCGCGAAGCGCCAGCGCCAACGCCAAATTCATCGATCGCGGCCATTGCCGCTTCACGCAGGCGAGGATCATTTGCCAAACCGAGATAATCGTTCGAGGAAAAGTTTACGAAGCGTCGGCCGTCAATTTCTATCTCAGGCCCTTGCGAACCGCTGATTTCCCGAAGATGTCGATCCAACGAAACCGCGCGGAGCGCCTTCAATTGCTCTTTGAAGAGATCCTCCATCACAAACGATTGAATTGCGGCCGGAACCAATTGAGAATCACAAAATGAAAACGCGTTGCTTAGATCATATTGACCTACGCGTAAAAAACATGGAGGTGGCGAGAAAGTTCTACGGAAAATTTCTGCCGCAGCTTGGGTTTATTCGCGAAAGGCATGAGCCGGCGCCGGCTGAAGTGTCGGGTGAAGATTTCCATACGTTTTATTCTGCGGGCGGTGACAGGCCGTCGGAATTCTTCGGTTTCACGGAGGATAAGAACCATCAGCCAAACGATACGCGCATCGCGTTCTGGGCGGATACGCGTGATGAAGTGGATCGGCTGGCGAAGCTGGTGCGCGAAGCGGGCGGCAAGGCGCTTGAAGGGCCTGAAATCTGCGCCGACTACAGTCCGGGCTACTATGCGTTTTTCTTCGAGGACCCTGATGGCAACAAGTTGGAAATTTGTTGCCGGGAAAGTCCGGTGATTGCGCAATGACCCAGTCTAGACGAACAGTTGAAGAATGAGGAAACCAGCGCACGAGCCTGCCATTTTGCAGGGCGCGCGTCGTGTTCGCTACCTCAAGTTGATTGCGCTTTTCAAGATCGGTAAAGGCGCCCTGCTGCTTCCGCTTGGCATTTCACTGCTTTTTGTGAATGCGCGGACTCGCTGGATGGATGCTCTGTCGAATTGGACCGCGGACGAAATCCTGCTGGAGCACAGCAGAGCTGTCGTTTATTTGCTCCACAAACTGCAAGCGGTCCTCGCGGACGGCGCGCTCCGGGCCACAGCTCTTCTGGCGCTGTTTTATTCGGCAGTTCTTTTCACCGAAGGAATCGGCGTTTACATGCAGCAACGCTGGGCGGAGTTACTGATGATTTTCGCGACCGCAGGCCTGATTCCAATTGAGGTTCGGCATCTTTGGCATCGCCCGGGTCTCGTGGGCGCGCTCATTTTGCTGGCGAACTGTTTTATTGTCTGGTTCCTGTATCGTGTGCTTAAACGCGACAAGACCACGGCGCACGTCGCGCAGGCGCGCGAACTGGTCGAGACAGTGTAGATGGATGATTCGTTTGTGAACGCGGACACGCTCGACAGCGAAGCGAGCGGCGAATACTTTTAGCGGCAGCTGGGATTCTGCTGTCGATGCAAAGGCCAAAAATCGATGATAACCTGACATTGCTGTCGGATTTCGGAGAGACCGAAGCAATCTGCATCGACGTGCTCGATAATCCGGCGACCGAGGAAGGCCTCCTACTCAAAGTGATGACCCGCGGCCCGTTCGAACAAGGCCAACAAGTGTGGATACTCGATCGCGACGGATCAAAAGTCGGCGCAACTGTAGAAAATGTCGTTCAACAAACCGTGGACAGTGAAGTGACGCTCTCGACCGTGTTGCCGGCGTAATTGTAGGGGTCGGCGCTCTGCGCTGACCGGACGCCGCAGCGCAGCGTCCCTACCTCCGGCTACAGATCCCTGCGTTTCCAAAGCGCTGCGCCGGGCGGAATGACCGGTTCACTTCAATTGATCTTTCGCGCGCCCGATTGGGTAGCGCACGCGTCACGCGTGCTGGCGAGCGCGTCTTCGCGATCGCGAACTTTCCTTGTGAGTTTGAAGAATTTCCTGCGGAAGAAATCAACGAAAGCCTGTTTCGGCGCGACGCCGAAACCAACACGCGAGACGCGTGCGCTACCCGGAGACGACCGCTGCCCCATTGCGCAACGTTTCCCAGATGAATGGCGTGAAGCGAAAATCGAACCAGCCCGAGCGCAGTTTCTCGTTTCTCAACGTTAACAAGCGCGAAGCTAAACCGCGGAAGCGCGGCTTAACGGAAATTCGCGGACCGTACTACTCGGTAGTCGGCCGGCGATATCTCGAAGATCTGTTCGAAATGATGGGCGAGTATGTCGATTCGCTGAAATTTGCCGGAGGCTCGTTTACCCTCATGCCGGAGTCCGCGGTACGAGAGATCATTGATCTTTGTCACAAACATGATGTGCTCGTTTCCACGGGCGGTTTCATCGAGCGGGTACTTCTGCAAGGCGGCGGTGCGGTTCGCAGATACGTCGCCGAATGCAAGAAGTTGGGTTTCGATATCATCGAAATCTCGGCCGGTTTCGTTTCCATTCCGACTGATGATTGGCTGCGGCTGATTGATTTGGTGCGCAAGTCCGGACTAAAGGCAAAACCGGAAGTTGGAATTCAATTTGGCGCCGGCGGCGCAACGGCAACAGCAGAATTGAAATCGGAAGGGACCCGCGACCCGAGCTGGGCGACTGCGCAGGCAAAGCGATTTCTCGAAGCCGGAGCGGAGATTATCATGGTCGAGAGCGAAGGCATTACGGAAAATGTCGATCCGTGGCGCACCGATGTGCCGGCGAAGTTCATGGACGCAATCGGCATGGAAAAGCTGATGTTCGAAGCCGCCGATCCAGATGTGTTCGCGTGGTACATCAAAAACTACGGCTCAGATGTGAACCTGTTTGTCGATCACAGCCAAATCGTGCAACTGGAATGTTTGCGTGCCGGCATTTGGGGGACGAAAAGCTTGTGGGGCAGGGTGGTGACATACAAAGAGCCGCGCGAATAAAACGCATGTCATCCTGAGCGGAGCGAAGCGAAGTCGAAGGATCCCGCGAAGCTACCTTTAAGCTTACAATCCGAGATTCCTCGACTTCGCTCGGAATGACAATTAACGGCTGGCGCCGTCCGCTCCGATATGATTGACAAACCAATCGCTTGCGAGTTTGGCGACTTTCTCCAGCGCGCCCGGTTCTTCGAAAAGATGCGTCGCGCCGGGAACAATCTCCAACTTCACTTCACAACGCATCCGATCGCGCGCCATTTCGTTTAGCTCGATCACAATATCATCGTTGCCACCGACAATCAGCAGAGTCGGTGCCTGGACTCTTGGCAGCGCGTCGCCGGCAAGATCGGGGCGTCCACCGCGTGAAACGATGGCGCCCACATCCTGTGGCATCTCGGCCGCTGCCACCAACGCCGCAGCTGCACCGGTGCTTGAGCCAAAATAGCCGATGCGCGAATTGCGCGTTTGCTCTTGGCGTTTCGCCCACTTCGTGGCGTGCACAAGCCGTTCCGCCAGCAAACCGATGTTGAAGCGGTGCTCGCGAGTGTACGTGCCGATCTCTTCTTCTTCAGGCGTGAGCAAGTCAAAAAGTAACGTCGCGAGGCCGGCTTCGTTCAGCGTGCGCGCGACAAATTGATTGCGTGGACTCTGCCGGCTGCTGCCACTGCCGTGCGCAAAGAGCACGAGCGCGGCGGCGTTTTTGGGAATACTCAAATTTCCGGAGAGAACTGCGCGCCCGGCTTGAATTTGCACTTCATTCATCTCTTACTCCTGCTCCTGATCTCAGATCTTCGAGCAACAGCAAGAGCATGAGCGAGAGTAAGATTAAGGATGTGAACTCGATTCAGCTTTGGCTCAGGTCGTTTTTTCTGCGCCTTGGTTCAGTAATTCCCGCACATCTTCGTCGCTGGTTTGTGAGAAATCTTCATAATACTGGCCGACAGCCTGAAAGAATTCAGGCGTGCTCAGGCAGATTGTTTCGTCGGCTCGTTCTTCGAGTTCGTGGCATGTCTCTGGCGGACCTACCGGCACTGCTACGATAATTTTCGCGGCGCCACTCTGTCGCAGCGCCTTAATCGCGGCGCGCATCGTTGCTCCGGTGGCCAATCCGTCATCCACCAGAATAACAATTCGATCACGCAACTGTGGTGCGGGACGTCCTTCGCGATAAATCTGCTCGCGCCGTTCGAGTTCGGCCGTTTCCCTCGCGGTTACCGCTTCAATGGCCTCGTGTGCATGTGGTATTGAGCGCATGACATCTTCATTTAAAACGCGCACCCCGCCCGAGGCGATCGCGCCGGCAGCTAGTTCTTCGAAACCGGGGACACCGAGCTTGCGCACGATGAAAACATCGAGCGGCGCGCCAAGCCGCTGCGCGACTTCGAATGCCACTGGCACACCGCCTCGCGGCAGCCCCAGCACGATCACGTCATCGCGACCGGCATACTTGACGAGATTTTCCACAAGCAGCCGGCCTGCTTCCGTTCGGTTTGCAAAAGCGCGTTCCATGCGGCAACCCGCGCCGCTTCAAGTTGTTCCCGCAGCGAACGCGGGAAATAACGACTGCACCTCGCGGGAAAAAACTATGCATCACTTTTTCGAATTTCACCACCACCAATGTGATTGGGCATGTCTTTGATCCACATCAATCGCAGCTGCCAATCCCGCGAAACAGGATGGCGGAAGGGGTGGGATTCGAACCCACGGTGGGTTTCCCCACGCTCGATTTCGAGTCGAGTGCCTTAAACCGGACTCAGCCACCCTTCCTTAACGCAGAAGAAAACCCGAACCCGCCTACGCTAAAAGCTTCGGCGTGGCAAGCGCTCAACGTTCAACATCCAACATCGAATGCAAACGTCACAGGTGAAATCATCAAGTGATGCAGACCATCGTGTAAGCGCAGGCACGGAAGGAGCGGCGGTCTCCCAGTCCGCCGTTGGGGCGATCTGGAGATCGCCCCTCCTTGACGGGACGCAGACGGGATTGTCCGCTTCACCTTCCAAAAAATGTTACAATTTTTAGCTTGCCATGCCTTGGGCCGGGGCTGCATATTGTGTGTCCAACCGGACAGCCACGCTATTACTTGTTGTTGACTGGTATTCACAGGTTGTTGGCGCCGCTGTTCACCAGTATTCGCATCTTATTCGAACTTTAACCCCTCCTCACCGCCATGATTCAACTAAAACCCGGAATTCCGCCCGCTTCACTTAATCCACCGTCTCGATCCGCCACACGTGGAAAAAATAGGACAGCTGAAAAGAAAAATAGCGCCCTGCACTTCAAGCGCGTGTTCAGCGATGCTGCCGTTGCGCCTTTTGATCAGATCGAATGGGAACGGCGCACTGCGGAAATCAATGATGATGGTGGCAAGGTCATTTTTAAGCAGGAAGACATCGAGGTCCCGAAAAAATGGAGCGCCTTGGCGACCAAGATTGCGGTCTCAAAATATTTCTACGGCGACATTGCCAACGGCACCGATCCATACAAAGGCGGAAGAGAAACTTCGGTGCGACAATTGATTCACCGCGTCACACGCACGATCGCAGAGTGGGGTATAGCGGATGGCTACTTTGCGGACGAAGACGCTGCGGAGACTTTCTACGACGAACTGACCTGGCTGTGTTTGAATCAGCACGGCGCATTTAACTCGCCGGTCTGGTTCAATGTTGGTTTGTATCATCAATACGGCGTGGGCAAGGGAGCCGGAGCGGGCAATTATTTTTATAACCGCGAGGCCGACAAAGCGGAGCGCGCGCCTTCGCAATACGAGTATCCACAGGGCAGCGCCTGTTTTATCCAGAGCGTGGACGACACGATGGAAGACATCATGCGTCTGGCCATGAGCGAGGCGATGCTTTTCAAATATGGAAGCGGTACCGGGACCGATCTTTCTTCGCTTAGATCGACACGAGAAAAATTGAGCGGCGGCGGCAAACCGAGCGGTCCGCTCTCGTTTCTAAAAGTTTACGACCAGGTAGCGAACGTGGTGAAGAGCGGGGGCAAGACGCGCCGCGCCGCGAAAATGAACACGCTCAAGGATTGGCACCCGGACATCGAGGAGTTCATCGACGCGAAGCAAAAAGAAGAGAAAAAAGCGTGGGCGCTCATCGAGCAGGGCTATGACGGCAGTTACAATGGGGACGCGTACGGCTCGGTAATGTATCAAAACGAAAACGTGAGCGTGCGGGTCAGCGACGAATTCATGGAAGCGGCGCAGGAGGGGCACGAATGGTGGACGCGCCGCGTAACCGACGGCCAGCCATGCGAGAAGAAAAACGCGCGCATGTTACTGCACAAAATCGCCGAAGGCACATGGGTCTGCGGCGATCCTGGAATGCAATTCGATACGACGATCCACAAATGGCATACGTGCAAAGGCACAGACCGGCAAAACTCCACGAACCCGTGCAGCGAGTATCTTTTCCTCGACAACACCGCCTGCAATCTCGCCTCGCTGAACTTGATGAAGTTCAAGACCGCCGAGGGCGATTTTGATGTGGAGCGATTCAAAGCTGCGGTGCGCATTTTCATCACTGCACAGGAACTCATTGTCGATAACGCAAGTTACCCGATCAAAGAAATCGCCGAGAACTCGCATATTTTCCGCACGCTGGGACTCGGCTACGCAAATCTCGGCTCACTGATCATGAGTTATGGTCACGGCTACGACAGCGTGGAAGGACGGGCGCTCTGTGGCGCGATCACTGCCATCATGACCGGCGAAGCTTACGAGCAAAGCGCGCGCATGGCGCAAGCGCTGGGACCCTTCCCCGGCTATCACGATGCGCGCGCCAGCGGTGTCCCGAAGCCGTTCGCCGAGGACAACGTGGCCTCCATGTTGGAAGTGATCGAGCTGCATCGCTGTGCAGTGCGCGAAATTTCGGATGCGAAAGAGTTCGCGCATCTGAAAGAGGAAGCTGCAAAAGTTTGGGACAGCGCGGCGGAGCTTGGGAAGCGCAACGGTTATCGCAACGCGCAAGTCACCGTGCTGGCGCCGACGGGCACGATCAGTTTCCTGATGGATTGCGATACGACCGGAATCGAACCGGACATCGCGCTGGTAAAATACAAGCTGCTCGCGGGCGGCGGCATGCTCAAAATTGTGAACCAGACCGTGAAGCTCGCGCTCGAGAAACTGGGGTACAATGCCGAGGAGATCGAACGCATCATCGCGCATATCGATGCGTTCGACACGATTGAAGACGTTGCCGACACCGATGGAACCAAAATCTCGTCTGGCTTGAAACCGGAACATTTGCCGATCTTCGATTGCGCGTTCAAGCCGTTCAAAGGCCAGCGCTCGCTGCATTACCTGGCACATCTGAAAATGATGGCTGCGGCGCAGCCATTCCTGAGCGGCGCGATTTCGAAGACCGTTAACATGCCGGAGGCAGCCACCGTGGACGACATCATGAACACCTACGTCGAAGGTTGGCGGCTTGGATTGAAATCGATCGCGATCTATCGCGAGGGCTCGAAACGCTCTGCGCCTTTGAACACGCGTAAGACAAAAGACATGGGCACAACTGTAGCCGGCATCGGTGATGCCGGCTCGAATACGGACGCACTGCAAAGGCGCATTCTCGAACTGGAACAAGAACTGGCAACGCTGCGCAGCCGGCTTGATCAACCTGTCCGGCATCGCATGCCGGACACGCGCTCGTCGATGACGCACCGGTTCGAGATCGCCGGTCACGAAGGTTACATCACCGTCGGTCTGTACGAAGACGGCCAGCCGGGTGAGCTTTTCATTACCATGTCAAAGGAAGGAAGCACCATCGGTGGACTCATGGACACGGTCGGCACCCTCACGTCGATCGCGTTGCAGTACGGTGTGCCGCTGGAGAGTCTCGTGAAAAAATTCGCGTATCAGCGATTCGAGCCGAGCGGGTTCACAAAAAATCCCGACATCCGCCACGCGACGAGCATCACCGATTACGTTTTCCGGTGGCTCGCCTGCCAATTCATCAAAGGCTACAAAGAAGCAACAGCGCCAAACCGCGCGCAGCCGGATTTGCCACTCAAAGAAATTGTCGAGATCGAGAAGAAAGCGCTGAACCGGCCGGTAACGGATTTGGCTCGCACCGGCGACAAACAAGTGATCGATGTGATCACAAACGACCCGGCGACCAATCCTAGTACGGCAGGACATAGCGGAAATGGCAATGGCCATGATGATCGCGTCATGGTCGCGCTGGGCAGCATCTTCATGGGCATCACCTGTTCGGTGTGCGGCAGCGACAAAGTCATCCGCGCAGGCGCCTGCGGCGTCTGCATCGAATGCGGCACCAGCCAGGGCTGTAGCTAAGACTCTAAACTCAGGGAGAGGCGCACGATGGACTGAGACCGTGCGACGAGGTGAATGTTCTCTCTTGAGTTGGACATTCATCTTGAATCTCCGGCAGAGACCCTCCACTCTCGATGATTAACGAGATGAGCTACGAAAGCAGGATGCTTGCGCGGCTGGCGATGCCAACTCGAACCCAAGTCGGACACGCCCTTCTCCAAACGCTTTTGAAGAATGGAGGAGTCGTCAAAGAATTCGGCGCTGGTCAGGAAGTTGTCGATCAGCTTGCCGACAGGTTTCAACTCAATCGAGCTCAAGGCACGGCCACGTTGGAAACCGTATATCGGAAGGAAGATCGCGTTAAGAAATCGCTTCTTTGGCACCGCCATTGTGCTGGGAAGTGGAGGCCGCGCATATTGTTCCTCGCGCTTCGTTCGGTCGAGATGACCTTTTCAATGGAATCGCCTTGTGCCGGGTCCATCACTGGGCGTTCGACGTCGGTTGGTTTTCGTTGCTCGATGATTACAAGATTACGGTTTCATCCAATCTTAACGATCTTCCGTCTGAGTTCGGGCGATTGGGAGATTATGAGTTGATTCGTGCGCTCACGAAACAGCCCACGGGAATTCGCTTGCCGAATCGGCGGCGAATCTATCCGCATATCAATTCAATTCGCTGGCATCGCCAATTCATTTTTTGTCAATGATGTCGAGTTTGCTTTATGAAAATCGCAGCTGATGACGCCGTTTACAGACTATCCGTTGAGGATCTGCAGAAGGTCGCAAAGGAAGTTCTCGAGCGAGAATTGACCAGCGAGGAAATTGTCGCGGTTGGAAATGCCGTCGGCGATTACATCGATTGGTTTCAAGCAATCGAGAATGCAATGCACCGTTGTATTCGCGCTAGCGGCCCGCGCTCCTGAGAATCGACTGCACCATAACGGCATTTTGCTCGGTGTCCGGTGGACATGCGCGCGCGCACGGCTAGAATGCGTGGCCGCCGTCCTAAGGGCGAATTAATGAATAAACTCGACGCGCAACGACAACAGGAGATTCAGCAGGCTGAGGAACTGCTTTTCGCGGGGCCGCAGGCGCTCGGGTTCGCCAAGGGGCTTTTCCAAGGTCATTTTGTGGCCGATTGGGTGATGCCTTATCCGCGAATTCCGGCTGCGCAACAAATCGAGTTGGATGAAACGCTCAGCGAACTCCGCCAGTTTCTCGATGAACATCTCGATCCTGCGGAGATCGATCGGCAGGCGGACATTCCGCGCAGCGTGATCGATGGTCTTGGCCGCGTCGGTGTGCTTGGTTTGACCGCGCCGAAGGAATACGGCGGACGCGGCTTCTCGCAAATGGCGAACTGCAAAGTACTGGAAGAAATCGGCCGCCGTTGCGCGTCCACATCGGTTTTCGTAAACGCGCATCACTCGATCGGGATCCGTGCGTTACTGCTCTTTGGAACACACGAACAAAAACAGCAATGGCTACCCAAATTATCAAGTGGCGAGCAGTTGGGTTCATTCGCGCTCACTGAGAAAGAAGCCGGATCGGATGCGGCAAATGTGCAGATGCAGGCGCGTCCCAGCGAGGACGGGTCGCACTTTATTTTAAACGGCGAGAAACGTTATATCACCAACGCGGCGATCGCGCATGAACTCACCGTGATGGCGCGCACGCCGGTGCCAGGTTCAGACAAGACAGCGATCACGGCATTTCTCGTGACACCTGACATGTCGGGATTCGAAATGCTCGAAGCGCGCATGCCGAAGATGGGAATCTGCGGGACCGCCACGGGACGATTTGCGTTGCACGACGTCAAAGTTCCCAAGGAAAATATTCTGGGCACGATGGGTAAAGGGCTAAAAGTCGCGCTGACGGTGCTTGATTTCGGGCGGACGACTTTCGGCGCCTGTTGCACCGGCGCAGCCAAAACCTGTTTGGAACTAGCCGTTCAGCACGCGAACACGCGCAAGCAATTCAACAAAACGCTAGGTAATTTCGAACTGGTTAAAAAGAAAATCGCGCGCATCGCCGCTGACGCTTATGCGATGGAAGCGATGACTACGGTTACCGGATCGTTCATCGACCGCGGGCTGGAAGATTACATGCTTGAGACCGCGATGCTGAAGGTGTTCACGACCGAGCGGCTGTGGGAATGCATTAACGACGTGTTCCAGATCCATGGGGGCGCGGCCTACATGGCCGATCTTCCGTTGGAGCGAATGATGCGCGATGCGCGCATTAACCAGATCGGGGAAGGCGCGAACGAAGTGCTCACTTCGTTCATTGCGCTGGTCGGAATGCGCGGACCTGGCATGGAGTTCAAGGAAATTTACGACACCATGATGAAACCGTCCCGGGACCGAATGAGCAAAGCATGGGCCGCGGGAAAGAACCGGCTTGGCGCGACGATTCGCGTTCCCGATGTGCCAGTGCAAAGCGACGAGCTTCGAGCGCATGCGCGACAACTCGGCCGCTTGATCTGGCGTTTTAATGTTGCTGTCAACCGCGCGTTGATCACCTATCGCGAGCCGATTCTCGACATGCAGCTTGTTCAGGAACGCATCGCGAATGCGGCAATGGATCTGTTTGCATCAACGTGCGCCCTCAGCCGCCTAGACAGCGAAATTCAATTCGCTCGTCGAAATGGCGATGCGGCACCGCCCGATCACTCAGCTGCCGATCTGTTTTTGCGACAATCATTTCGCCGGATTCGCGGTTTCCTTGGCGCACTGACGGACAACGACGACAAAGCGGTGCTCGCAGCAGCAAAATCCAGCTTAGCCAAGACTGCCAGTTAATTTCTATGTGGTTAGCGCCAAAGGCGCTGTCTCATGATAGCCTGGGCCAACGGCCTAGGAATTCGATTACGCAAATTAACCAAGCGCTGAAACCGCGCTTCAGTGGGGGGCGATGCATTGATGGAACGAAAATGAATCGCGCCTTCAGTGCTAGCGCCTTTTGGGGAACTACGAATCCTGGGGCGACGCCACAGGTTCGAGGTGAACGCCGCGCCTTTGACGCTAACTACACACGCTAAATTTGGCCGCTCGCATTTACACCGACAAAGATGCCAATCTTCGCTGGCTGAAGGGGAAAACGTGCGCAGTGATCGGCTTCGGCGCGCAAGGCCGTGCGCACGCTCTCAACCTTCGGGACAGCGGGATGGACGTAATTGTCGGGCTTTATCCCGGCAGCAAGTCGCGCGCGCGTGCTAGGCGAAGCGGGCTTCGAGTGTTCGACACCCTGGAAGCAGTGCGACGCGGCGACATTATTTTTCTGGCGCTTCAGATACGCAGATGCCAGCGATTTACCGGGAACATATCGCTCCGAATTTGCGTCCAAATCAGACTCTGCTCTTTGCGCATGGCTTCGCGATTCATTACCGGACGATTGTTCCGCCCAAAGACATCGACGTGGTCATGGTCGCGCCCAAAGGACTCGGGCCGATGGTGGGTCGAGAATTCGTGCACGGTCGCGGCGTGCCTGCGTTGATTGCAGTTCCATCAGGATCCCAGCAGACACGCGAAGCAGACGGCCCTGACGTGGGCGAAAGGAATTGGCTGCACGCGTGGCGGTGTACTCGAAACGACTTTTCGTGAGGAGACTGAGACCGATCTGTTTGGCGAGCAGGCGGTGCTTTGCGGCGGCACGAGCGCGCTCATTCGTGCGGGCTTCGACACGCTAACCCGGGTCGGCTATCCGGCTGAGCTCGCGTACTTCGAATGTCTGCACGAGCTCAAGTTTATTGTCGATCTAATCCACGAGGCAGGACTCACCGGAATGCGCAGACTGATTTCGGATACCGCCAAATGGGGCGAACTGACCGTCGGTCCAAAGATTATCGACCAAACAGTGCAAAAGCACATGAGATCCGCGCTGCGCGACATTCGTTCCGGAAAATTTGCACGCGAATTTATTCGGGAGATGGAAACCGGTGGGCGGCGTCGCGCTCAACTGCTGCGCAAAGCTGAAGCGCATCCGATCGAAAAAGTCGGCGCACGCCTGCGGGGCCGAATGAGTTGGAAATAAAACAAAAAGCAGCTGCCGCTGCCGTGTCGGGCAGCGTACCGCTCGCCGAACTCCAATTTTTCGCGAAGCTATTTAGTCTCCGAGTCGCGCCCGATAACCTGTAGCGGGTTGGCGGTGGTCGGAAACGTGCCGTACAACCGTTCGCATCGCATTGGAATGCCAGAAGCGATGGTTTTCACGTAGCAGATCTTTACGACCGTTGGATACTGTGTCGGTTGTGCAACTACGTTCTTGCTCGGGTCTGTAGCAAATGCCGATGCGCAAAATGCGAGCGCGAGCACGATGCTTACATATGTTTTCATGTCCTGATTGTGAGCCCGCTTCGAACTTAGCGCAAGCGAATTCGGAGTGCGAAGAAACGGCAATTTCAGCTACCCCGCCTTCGTCCCGCAGTCGCTGGGCAACGGCGCGACACGAGGTCCCGGTCTGCAGGAGCGAACATCATCAATCTGCCCAGAGAAAATGTTCCAAGCGCAGATGATTCAGCCGGGCCTTGGCTTCTTCGCTTCGGTTGCCACCCACCGCGGCTAAGCGCTCGTAAATCGCAGCCGCGGATTCCCATTTCGAGTCTTCCTCCAGCAGCCGCGCGGCATTAAATCCGGCCTTGTAGTACCAGAAGAGGTCACGTTGTCCATATGGGCGCGTTTCGTCCTCCAGGATTTTGTAAAATGTCTCGAGCGCGCCGGTGCGATCGTTTTTCTTTTCAAGACAGAGGGCCTTTTTGAATAGCGCCTGGTCGCGCCAGTGGCTGGGTTCGCTCTGGTCCGACGCAAGTTGGTCATACATTTCGATGGCCCGCTGGTAATTTTCGCTCTCTCCCGTCTCAAAAAAAATGTCGCCCTTGCCGCAAAGCGCTTCCCGTTTTTCGGACTGCGGAGCGTCGCTTTTCAGCACTTCATCGTATAATGCGAGAGCATCTTTGGTCTTGCCAAGCTTACGCTCGATGAGAGCTTCTTCATTGCGTGCCGACCATCGCAGCGCGCCGTTTTTCTGCACGACCTGATCGAACAGAACAATCGCCCGGTCCAGTGAATGCTCGCCCATGCTCGACATGGCTGATTCTGCCGCGAAAAAAAGCGCTTTTCCCGCGAGAGAGTCATCCGGATGCTGTTGCGCGATAATTTCAAACTGCGTCTGCGCGTTTGCGAAATCCTGGCGCCGGTAATAAAGCTCCGCTAATTTCATCCGAACTTCCGGAGCGAAGGGTGAAAGCCCGTGTTGCTCCAGAAATCGCTTTGCAAGCTCAATGACTTTCGCCTCGTTTCCGCCAGCTGCTTCTTCGACCCAGATGCTGAGATAATCGGCGTGCTCCGCGGCCGCGGCGGTTGGCGCCGATTCGGCTGCCCGAGCCAGATTTTTGCGCGCTTCATCCACGCGCGGCGGCGACGAGTGAAAGGCCAGCTCGGCCAGGACAACCCATGCCTCCGACACGCGCGGATTTCTGGGAAAATCGCGAATGAACTGCTGCAACGATGCCACCGCTTTCTTGTCGCCTTTCGCCGCCTGCATCAGACCTTCCTCCAATCGCAAATTGGCGCGAGCCTCTTTGTCACCTCCCTGCTGTTCCAGCTCGGTGTAATCCACCAGGAAACGGGCGTGGTTGCCAAGTTGCAACCAGCCACTGGAGGCATTAAAGAGCGCAGCTCTCGCCCAAGGCGAATTCGAGTGCGCGATTTGTTCAAAAGCCGCTGTCGCGGTATCAAATCGCTTTGCCAGGTAGTGCGCTTGCGCAGACAAAAAATCGATTCGAGCCAGCAAAGCCCGTTCGGGATGCAACAGACGCGCATCATCCAGGATCGCAATTGCCTCATCGAAATGCCGGTCTTCCACTTCAAATTGTGCGAACTCAAGGAAAGCGGGTGCGATCGCCGGGGAGTTGATGTTGGTGTGTCGCAGGTCGGAAAATAATTGCCGGGCGCGCTCCCTCCGGCCGGCGCGAATTTCCAGCCGGGCAAGATACCACCGCGCAAATGTTCGTCGCGGCTGTTCCGGCCTGCGCACCCATTTCTCCAGCTCATTGCGTGACGGTTTGTGCTCTGCGCGATACAAATCATCTAATTTTGCGAAGAGAAGAGGCAGATCCGGATCCGCCGGGTGAAGATCGATAAATTCCTCGATGACATTGTCTCCGGTTTCCGGCGTTTTTAATTGCAGGTGCGCATCGGCTATGCCGACGAGTGCCGCGATGAGCGTGGCATGACCTGCTCTCTCAGGCCTTTTCAGAAGCGCTTGGAACATACTGATTGCTCTTTCTGGTCGCTGCAAAATCAGCTCCAGGCGTCCGCGCAACACCCGCCGTTCTCTTCGCTCGGCAACCGATGTCGGCTTCATTTCTTCCAAGAGACGCTGCGCGTTAGGAGCATCGCCCATTTCAATGTATAGTTCCGTCGCTCGTAACGGCGCTCGGATAGCCCATTCTTTGTTATGGAGGAGAACGCTAAGCTTTCTCGAAGCTTCTTCCCGCTTTCCTAACGCGCGCAGCATCTCTGCCGCCCCAAAAGTGGCTGCTCCGCGAAACGGTGAAGCTTCGTCGTCAGCCAATTCCTCATAGAGCGACAGCGCATCGGCCCATCGATTCAGGCCCGCGAAGGCTTGGGCGCGCCAGAACTTTGCCCAGGGGAGTTCGCGTACTCGAGCATCTGCCAATAAGACGAGAGTATCTTCCGGCTCTTTTGCAGCCACTTGGGCTTCGGCAAGTTTCTCTGCGACCACGCGCCATTCGGCATCGGGCAGATTCCTGTTAAGCAATGCCTGCAACCGCACAACTGCGACCTCGGGCACGCCTTCTGAAAGTGGCGCGCTCGCTTCGGCAATTTCAGCGGAAGTGTCCGCACGCGCGAGTGGCGCGAGTATGCTCATGAGACCTATGAGACCTATGAGTCTTATGAGCATCATGTTTTCTCCAGGACCCGCCGCAGATATTTGCCCGTATGACTCTGCGGGACATCGGCAATTTCTTCAGGGGCACCTGCGCCGACCACCTCGCCGCCACCTTCGCCACCTTCAGGTCCCAAATCAATGATCCAATCGGCGCATTTGATCATCTCCAGATTATGTTCAATCACAATCACCGTATTACCTGCATTGCGTAGCTTCATTAACACCTGCAGTAGTTTCTCAATATCTGCGAAATGCAATCCGGTCGTCGGTTCATCGAGAATGTAAAGGGTGCGTCCCGTTGCCTTTTTCGCAAGCTCAGTAGCGAGTTTCACGCGCTGCGCTTCTCCGCCGGAGAGAGTTGTTCCGGCCTGGCCAAGCCGCAGATAGCCCAAACCAACATCCAGCAGCGAGTTTAACTTTTCTGAAATGGTGGGCACATTACGGAAAAAGCGCGCTGCCTCATCCACGGTCAGATCGAGCACGTCGGCAATATTCTTGCCTTTGTAAGTGATCTCGAGCGTCTCACGGTTGTAACGCTTGCCATGGCACACTTCGCATTCGACATACACGTCCGGCAAAAAGTGCATCTCGATTTTGATCAACCCGCCGCCCTCGCAGTTTTCACAACGGCCGCCTTTGACATTGAAACTGAAACGGCCTGCGTCGTACCCACGCACGCGCGCTGCAGGCAATTGCGCGAACAGCTCGCGTATGGGCGTAAAGGCGCCGGTGTAAGTGACGGGATTTGACCGCGGCGTTCGGCCAATCGCGCTCTGGTCAATCACAATCGCCTTGTCGATCTGTTCCACTCCGCGAACCGCTCGATGAGTGCCCGGTTTCTCTTTCGCGTTGTAGAAACGCCGGAACAATGCGCGCCTCAGAATGTCGTCCACTAAAGTGGATTTGCCGCTGCCGGAAACGCCGGTTACACACGTGAGACAGCCAAGAGGAAAGGATACGTCGATTTTCTTGAGGTTGTTTTCAGTTGCACCGACCACTGTAAGCCAGCTATCCGGTCCCGGCTGAACGCGCAGCCTTGGAATTGCGATGCGCGCGCGCCCAGAAAGATAATCGCCAGTCAGCGAATTCTTCGCCCGCAGAATGTCGTTAAGTTTGCCCTGCGCTACGATTTCGCCACCGCGCGGGCCTGCGCCCGGCCCAAGATCGATAATGTGGTCGGCAGCCCGGATCGTTTCTTCGTCGTGTTCAACTACAATGACCGAGTTGCCCAAATCACGAAGACGCCACAGTGTCCCCAGCAATCGCGCATTGTCGCGCTGATGCAACCCGATGCTTGGTTCGTCCAAAACGTAAAGAACCCCGGCAAGCCCGGAGCCAATCTGTGTCGCCAATCGGATTCGCTGTGCTTCGCCACCGGAAAGCGTCCCGCTTTGCCGATCGAGGGTGAGATAACCGAGCCCGACTTCAACAAGGAATTGCAAGCGCGATTGAATTTCGCGCACCACATCGGTCACAATGGTTTGTTGTTGCGCAGTCAGCTCCAGCGCACCAATGAACCGGGCAGTTGCTTCGATCGTCAGCTCACTAAACTGGTGAATGTTCAACTCGCGTCCGTGTCGCTCCTTTATGGTAACGGCAAGAACTTCCGGTTTGAGCCTTGCTCCATTACACACCTTGCACGGCTCGCGCGTCATGAACGAGCGAATGCGATTACGGGTAAATTCGCTTTGGGTTTGCTCGTAAAGCCGCTGCATTTGTGGCACGAGCCCCTCGAATGGTTTCGCGACCTTCTGTTCGCCATTGTCGCTGAAATTCATTTCAATCGGCGTTCCGTTTGTGCCGAAGTAAAGCGCTTGTTTAAATTGCTCTGGCAAATCGCGAAAAGGAACGTCTTCATCGACGTGAAAGTGTTTTACCAACGCCTTTTGCAAATGCCGGTAGTATGCTTGCATCCGCTTTGTCCCGCGTCGCCACGGCGTGATTGCGCCTTCGGCCAGCGTTCTGCCCGGATCGGAAATCATGAGATCTGGATCGCACACCAACTGCGTGCCGAGCCCATGGCAAGCTGGACATGCCCCAAGATGACTGTTGAAGGAAAAATGTTTGGGAGTCAGCTCGGCCAACGTGAATCCGGTCTCCGCGTCCCCGTAATTGGTGGAGTAACGCAGTTCTTCCCACTCTTCTGATTCGATGTTTGATGTTGAACGTTCGGCGTTCGGCGTTCTCTCTGTCGATCGCAAGATTGACAATTTGTTCCCGCCCCATTTGAGCGCAGTCTCAATTGAATCTGTTAGGCGCGCACGAATCCCATCGCGCATGACCAATCGATCGACTACCGCCTCGATAGTATGCCGACTCTTCTTGTTAAGCCGGATCGGTTCGCGACGATCCAACTCGGTAATCTGACCGTCAATCCGCGCGCGAACAAATCCCTCGCGCCTGATCTTTTCGATCACGTCCCGGAATTCGCCCGGTTGATTTTCGATCAGGGGCGCTAGCACAATAATTTTGGACCCTGACTCATATCCGAGGATCTGATCGACAATTTGCTGAGGCGTTTGGCGACTCAGCGGCCGGCCAGTCAGTGGATCGTGCGGCTGACCAACAGCGGAAAAGAGGACCCGGAGATAATCGTAGATTTCAGTGGTAGTCGCGATTGTGGATCTTGGGTTGGCGCCGGCGCTGCGCTGTTCGATGGCGATCGCGGGTGAGAGCCCCTGGATAAAATCGACATTCGGCTTTTCCATCTGATCGAGGAATTGCCGCGCATAAGCAGAGAGGCTTTCAACGAATCGGCGTTGCCCTTCGGCATAAAGAGTGTCGAAAGCCAGCGAGGATTTCCCCGAGCCACTCAGGCCGGTAATGACCACCAACTTGTCCCGTGGAATCTCTACATGAAGGTTCTTGAGATTGTGCTGACGGGCACCACTGATTTTGATAACCTGGGTAGCCATTCTGACCTCAAATCCCGAACCTTTTAGTCAAGCACACGCGTCCGTTTTCTCCAGCGAAATTGGATTACCAGGAGGACAAACCTGCCCTTCAGCCGCTGGAATTCCTCCCGAGTCAACGCCTGTGACTCACCGCTGACTGTTCGCTACGGTTTCTTTGGCGGTGGCGGCGGCGCTTGCGGTGCGGGCGGTGGCGCAGACTGCGGCTGCTTTGGCGCAGGCGGCGCTTGCGGTGCGGGCGGCGGCGCCGCCGCAGGAGGAACTGCCAGCATCGGCGGAACGGTTGGTCCCCCTGTAGGGGCTGGTGTAGATGAGGTGATCGGTTTCAGTATTCGCAATTGCTGCATCGCCTCGCCGGCCCAGAAGCTCGTTCGGTACTGCGTCAGCACGGTTTCGCAGATGCGGCGCGCATCGTCGTTTCGATTTTTCGCCTTTAGGATGTACACCTGTGAAAGCAAAGCCACAGGTGCATTGAAACTGTTGGGGTAAGCCGATGCGATCTGTTGATATTGCGTTAATGCCTCATCCGCTTTTCCCATCGACTCCAGATTGGTCGCCATCGCGATTTTCGCCGTGCTCACAAACTCGTGCTGCGGGTACTTCGTAATAAACGTCTCCAACGTTTTGTTCGCTTCCGCGAATTTCTTTTCGTTCCGCTGAGCTTCAGCGAGCAGAAGATAAGCGTCAGCCGCGGCGGGCGTGCTCGGGTAACGGTCTATCACCCCTTGGTACTCTTGCGCGCTTTTCGCGCTGGCTAACAGGGCGGACGCGGCTGCAGCGCGTCGATCAGAATAAAAGCGATAACCAGTAAATGCGATTACCGCGAGAAGCACGATGATAAGCGCCGCGGTGATTTGTTTTTTGAAGCGTTCCCAAAAGACGCGCGTCTCGATTGCGACATCACGAGAAGGCGGTGGAGCTGTCGGCATAAATTTCGTGCACTCGGCAGATCAAACCCTGCGAGCGTCGTCTTATGCCATGCGACGGTTTCTCGTGCAAGCGCGGCATCGAAACCGGTATGCGCGCGACAAACCTTCTCACGGCTATACAATCTTACCTATGAATGCATTCTGGAATTCTTTTGAAACTTTCCTCGGTTTGGGGGTGGAACCGAAGGATTTGACATTTATTCAAATTTCGCTGCGGGGGATCATCGTCTTTCTTGTTACACTGGTCGCAATGCGGCTTGGACACAAACGCTCCCTTTCACGCAAGACTCCGTTCGACGCCGTCCTGCTCGTCATTCTTGCCGCTGTGCTTTCACGCGCCATCAATGGTTCGGCGGCTTTCTTCGCCACCCTCGGCGGAGGCGTGGTTTTAGTAGTCCTCCACCGCATTTTCGCATATCTGGCATTCTATTCCCATGGGTTTGGAATTTTGGTTAAAGGCAAGCCTGACACCATTGTGCGCGACGGCGAATACGATTTTCCGGTGATGCGACGCAACCATGTCTCCACGCATGATTTGGAGGAGGACATGCGTCTTAGCGCACACACCGACGACCTTTCCAAGATTCGAGTTGCCCGCATCGAACGAAGTGGCGACATCAGTTTTATCAAAAAATAATTTGACCCAAACGATTCATCTGACCTATGAAAGACATGGGACTCATGAGACGGACCAAAAAAAGGTGGATCAAACCGATGCTGAAGACCGTGCCGATCTTTTTAGAGTGCACCTGTTACGCGGGTGCAGTGTGATCGAACGGGATTAACGCCTTCGAAGACTCGGGTTGATTCGCATCCATATTCTCGGCAGCGCAGCGGGCGGCGGCTTGCCACAATGGAACTGCACATGCGCCAACTGCGTCGCTGCGCGCAGCGGAAAAATTGCGCCACAAACGCAGTCAAGCATCGCTATCAGCGGAGGCGACTCGGGAAGCTCTCAGCGCTGGTTGTTAATCAATGCGTCGCCTGATTTGACTTGGCAAATCGAAAGCACGCCGCAATTGAAACCGCGACGCGACTCGCCGCGCAACACTCCAATCGCAGGCTTTTTTTTGACAAATGCCGATATCGATCATGCGCTGGGTTTGCTGCTCTTGCGGCAACAGGAAACGCCGCTGGTCGTCTATGCAGCGGATGAAACGCGAAGCGCGCTCGCGTGGGCTGACAACGTGCTCGCCCGGTTCTGCGGAATTGAATGGCGGAAGATCAGCGCTGACTTTCAATCGTTAAGTGGCAGCCTTACCTTCCGAGCGATTGAACTGCCCGGAAGCGTCGCGTTTCAATTTCGGGACGATACCTCCGGAGCAACCGCACTGTTCGCGCCGAATGTCGGCGAATTAACCGAGGAATTGCGGAATGCAGTTCACGCATCCGGCGTGGTTCTGTTCGACGGTACATTCTGGACTGATGGTGAACTGGGAGTTGTTCGGCCAGGCGCCCGCACCGCGCGCCAAATGAATCATTTGCCCATCAGCGACGGCAGTCTTGATTTGTTGCGCCAATCTCCGGCGCGCCGGAAGATTTACAACCACATCAACAACACGAACCCGATCCTAATGCATGGCACTCGAGAACGCGCGCAAGTCGAGCAGGCCGGAATCGAGATCGCTCACGACGGATTAGAAATTGTCTTATGAATGGCGCTGTCATGTTGAGCGAAGCGAAACATCTCTGGCCTATTTCCGGTGGAGTGCGGTCCGAAATTGATCCGAGATTCTTCGCTTCGCTCAGAATGACATTATGAAATGGTTGTAGAAATCGTTTTATGACCACGGAGCTTTGGGACCGCGAGACGTTCGTTGAGGAATTGCGCGCGATCGGCGCGCGCGCGTATCACGATAAACATCCGCTCCACGTCGCCATGAACGAAGGCCGGCTTTCGCCCAAAGCATTGCGCGGTTGGGTGGCAAATCGGTTCTATTATCAACGAAACATTCCTATTAAAGACGCGGCTATTGTTTCCAACTGCCCCGTGCGCGAAGTGCGCCGAATCTGGATTCATCGTATTCTCGATCACGATGGCGTTCTGCCAAAGGCTCTAGACTCCGCTGTCCTCAGCGGAAAAACCGCCAAAGAGAATGCGCTGAGGACAGCGCACACTATAGCACCTGCGCCGGAGCACGAAGGCGGCATCGAAGCATGGCTGCGCCTGGGTGAAGCGTGCGGGTTACCGCGCGACGAGCTCCTCCAGGATCGCCACCTGCAACCCGGAGTGCGTTTCGCCGTGGAGGCTTACGTGAATTTCGCCCGCACTCAGCCATGGCCGATCGCTATCGCATCATCGCTTACTGAACTTTTCGCGCCCGATTTAATGGCGGCCCGGCTCGCGGCTTTCGAAAAGTTTTATCCCTGGATCGACCCGCGTGGCCTTGATTATTTCCGTCGTCGCACGACACAGGCGCGACGGGATTCTGACGAGGCGCTCTCGATCACGCTGGAATACTGCAACACACCAGAGCTCCAGCGCGAGGCTATTCGCGCGCTCGAGTTCAAATGCGATGTGCTCTGGTCGATGCTCGATGCCATTCACCATACCTATGCCGACCTCAAGGAAGGGCGGTCTCCAGTCCGCCCCTTCAAAGAAAATTTCGGCGGACTGGAGACCGCCGCTCCTTGTTGAGATGTACATGACCGCGATCTCTGATACTGCTCATCCGCGCCTTGCAAAAGGAGTCCGATTGCAGAGCGACTCGGCCACTCGCAAAACCGTTTTGCTTTTCCCTGAGGGCGTCGTCGAATTAAACGAAACCGCACACGAAATTCTTATGCGCTGCGATGGACGAACAGTGAGCGAAATCGTGCAGGCGTTGGCAGAAGATTACGATGCTGACCTGGCCGCGCTTGCTACCGATGTGCGCGAAACCCTGGCCGATTTGCAACAACGCAGGCTGATCGAACTCAGATGAGCGCGCCGCGCCCATACGCATTGCTCGCGGAAATCACATATCGCTGTCCATTACATTGCCCGTACTGTTCGAACCCTGTTAATGCGCTGACGACAGCGCACGCAACAGCAAAAAACGGCGAGCTCACTCCGGACGAATGGAAACGTGTCATTCGTGAAGCGGCCGCACTGGGCGTATTGCAAATCGGTTTTTCCGGAGGCGAACCACTTGCCCGCCACGATCTGGCCGACTTAGTCCGCGCTGCGCGCGAGGTAAATCTTTACACAAACCTGATCACCAGTGGCATTGGTTTGGATGACCATCGCGTGCACCTATTACGCGATGCCGGTCTCGATTCCGTTCAACTAAGTTTCCAGTCAGACGCGTCCGACTTGTCCGACGAAATCGCCGGCGCGCGCGCGCATCAGCGCAAACTGAATGCCGCTGCGAAAATTCGCGCTGCCGGCATTCCGCTGAGTCTCAATTTCGTCATTCACCGGCGGAATATCGATCGTCTGCCCCAAATGATTGAGCTGACCGAAACCGTCGAAGCCCAAAGAGTCGAGCTGGCCAATGCGCAATTTTACGGCTGGGCTTTCCTAAATCGCGCAGCGTTGCTTCCAACCCGCGAGCAGGTCGTTCGCGCGCGAGAAGTCGCGACCGCAGCAAAGGCGCGGCTTGCCGGTAAGATCGATATCTTTTATGTGCTCCCGGACTATTACGAAACCCGGCCCAAACCGTGTCTCAACGGCTGGGGCCAGCGTTATCTCACCGTGAATCCAATCGGCGATGTGCTCCCGTGCCCGACTGCTTCGTCCGCGATTCCCGATCTCACATTCGAAAATGTCCGGACGCGCGCGCTCGATTGGATTTGGCGCGAATCGGAAAGCTTCAACCGGTTTCGCGGAACGGAATGGATGCCGGAACCGTGCAGGAGTTGTCCCCAAAGAGAAATCGATTTTGGTGGTTGCCGTTGTCAGGCTGCATTGCTGACAGGAAATGCGGCGAACACCGACCCAGTCTGCGAGTTTTCGCCAAATCGTGCGATGGTGGACGCGGTGTTGCACGACATCAATTCATCAAGCGACCACGCACGCGACTGGACCTATCGCGTAAATCCAAAGGTATTGCATTGTTGAATCCTTACACCGCCGACTCGCGAATGATGTAGCAACGTGGCGCTCCGGTTCTGGGGAGCACAGGCTGCCAGCCGGTAGTTGCCGGCAGCCGTGCCGGCAATATCTTCGACACCGCAATCCGACGATGATTTCAATTTCCCGTCTCGGCACGCTGCCGAGACTTGCAGGCTGGCAGCCTGCACTCCACAGATCGTCGGGAAAACTCGCCAGTTGTTTCGCGAGCTAATCAGTCACCTGTAACGGATAACTGCTTACCGCTCACTCATCCCGATTACTTATCGGGCGCGGCGGCGGGGTAGGACGCCCTCTCGGTGTTATGCCGGGTCTCGGAGTGGGCGTTGCCCTCGGTGTGCCCGTAGGCGTGGCTGTCGGGGGCGGAGTGGTAGTTGCAGTAGGTGTCGGAATTGGGGTGGAAGTGGGAGTGACAGTTGGCGTTGGAGTGGGAGTGCGAGTGGCAGTAGCCGTAGCGGTAGCTGTTGAAGTCGCAGTTGCCGTCGCAGTCGGAATAGCAGTTGGTGTGAACGTTGCTGTCGCTGTCGCTGTAGGAGTAGATGTGGATGTAGCGGTAGCAGTAGGCGTTGGCGTGGGCGTTGTGCTGGGTAGCCTGAAGGCATAGACCTTGTTATCGGCCCCGAAGTAGATCCGGCCACGAGCAACCATCCCGGTGTTCCACTGCCGGGTCCCGGTCATCAATTCGTTAGTCCCGCCGCCGGCATAAATAACGGCCCCGGTATCGCCGTCGTAGCCGTGCAAACGCTGGTCACCCGACACGCCGGCCACCCAGACAATGAAGTTGTTCGTTCCATCGGTGGTCGTGACCCAGGGCGAGCCCCGTCCGGTCTGACTTATTGTCCACGCGCTCACGATTGTGGGTGGACTCGTAGCGGTAACTCTCCGGGCAGCAATCGAGCCCGCGTCGTTGTGAAAGCCAAAGTACGTCCCCTGACTGGTGTGATACGTGACAGCGGATGTCCCTCGGTTAATTCCTCCCACGTTCGCCTGGGCCACAGCTGAAGTGATACCGCCTAGATTGTTGCGATTGATCAGGTAAGCATTCGAATCTTTGCCCAGGGCGAGCACAAGCTGCGAAGGCGTGGCTCCAGGCACGTCAATTACCGTCGCGCTGACACCCCCAAGATCTGTGTCGCCATTATCGAGACTCAACCAGTTGGTAGGCGCCCAGTAGTCGGTAGGCATACCGGTCCAGGTCGGCCCGGCTTGCAAGCGGATGATAGCTTCGCCGCCCATCCAGTTGCCGCCCGTGTTAAACGTGTTCCCTGTGACGACAAACATGTTTGTGCCGTCGCTGGCAACGCCACCATGCCCCCAGATGCCGCCACCGACAGCTGTTGTCGCCCAGGCATGCACGTTGGAAGGATTATTGATATCTACGCCCACAACCCAGCCGTGATAATTATCGCAGTCGCCGACGTATCCGGAATAAGATACGTACACAATCCCATTCACAAGGGCCAGTCCGCCCCGTTCTTCCTGCACAAAGGAATCGAACTGCATACCGTTGTAAATGGCGGTGGCATTCACGTCCACCGACCAATTCGTCGCTCCAGTATCAACGTTCAGCGAAAAAATAAAATGCTTGACAGGACTTCCATTGATGACTGCATCGAAGAACAGTGATCGAGAGGTGAGATCGACAACGGGCGTGCCAGTGATGCCATTTGGCGAGATGTTGCCAGGACATGCTCCCGTCGGTGCCGGCGTGCCGACGTTTCGTTGCCAAATGACCGTGCCGGTGGTGGCGTTGAGCGCATAAACATTGTTCGACTCAGTTACCGCGATCACCATCGGCCCGTTGGGGCCGCCCTCGATGTAAAGAGGCTGGGCGTAAACGTTACCGGAAATCGTGCCGTCGAAACCAAGGTCGCGCGTCAAGTTAGCGGCAGCGGAAGGCGTGAAGCCCGCATCGATGTAAACGCCGTCGCGGGAAGGATTGTTATGTTCCTGCGTAACGTTCACCTGTGCGTTTGCCGGCAGAACCGCCGCCCACAAGCTGGCAACTACAAAAGAGAAAATCCGAATCGAAGATTTCATGCGCCCAGCACCCGATATTCCCGCGCTCACCTTCTACCGAACGCGGCGGGTATTTGTCAAGGATTACGGCAATGGAATTTGGACAGAGGGAAGTAACGCCATCGTTATCTATGGACTGCTTGAGAAATCGGCATCAACGCTGCCGGCTACAACATTACCCGCCCGATTCTTTCGCTGATCCCTTCTCCGTCGCCTTGGTCTGGCCAGGCGAAGGAGCTTTCGCGGTGTCCTTTGAGGCAGCGGATTTTTCGCCCGCCTCGGCTGCTTTCGGGGCGGACTCCTTTTTGGCCGCGTCTTTGTACGACTGGCTCCGATAATCGGTGGTATAGAACCCTGATCCTTTGAAAATGAGACCCGCGCCCGTACCGAGCAGACGTTTTACCTTCCCGTGTCCCCACTTCGGCAACCTGCAAAGCTCCTTCGGACATTCGCGGAACGGCTCATCCCGCATTGACTGGAACGCTTCAAAGTTCTGTCCGCACTTCTGACACGAATAGTCGTAAGTTGGCATGAGGAATCGTTGGGAAGTCTGCCTTAAACAAGTAACAATTCAACTCTTGCAAGCCTGTCCCGATCTTTAAACACGAATGAACACCCGCTTACGCGAGGGCTACGGTGTGGCAGGCAAACAAACACGAATTGATAAGACAATTTCAGCAACAGTTTTCGCCATTTGTGCCCATTCGTGTTTATTAGTGGTTAAATCATGAACTACGGCGTGAAAGAAATCGCACAGCTTTTCCCGCCTTTGATGGAGATCAAGGAGGAGTCGCTGCGCGAAAAGGTGGCAGCGGTGTGGAATGAAGCGATCACTACGGGCTGCGGCGGAAAGGGCTGGACCTTCGATGAGCTGCGTGCAGTGAAGTTCACGCTGCTTGCAGGCGATATCGACATGACCTTTGTCGAGCATCTCAATTCGTGTGCGCGGCAATGCATCGCCATCGCGGATGTGCTGGAGAGCTCGTTCCGCTGCGGCATTCCCATCCGACGTGATTATCTCATCACCGGCGCGCTGCTGGCTGACGTGGGCAAACCGCTCGAGTACGATAAAGATGCCTCAGGCAAAGTGATCCAGGGAAAATTCGGGCAGCAAGTACGCCATCCGTTCACCGGCGTCGCGCTTGCGTACAAGCACGGCATTCCCGGCGAAGTGCTGCACATCATAGCGACGCACAGTCATGAGGGCGACAAGGTGGAGCGCTCCATCGAATCAATCATTTTTCACCATGCGGATTTCGTGGACTTCGACATTGCCAAAGTTTTGGGCAGGCGTTCCGCAAAGAAGTGACGCGTTCGGGTTAAGATTCTGCCCGCGAAACACGAGAATTGAAAGTAGCGCCTGGACGGTGTCTGATTTAGTGAATGCCGCCTAAAGAGATTACAGAGCTTAAAGATGCAATCCGAGCAACCCACGGTTGCGAATCGCTTCACGTCGAATCCGTTCCTGTAAAAGAAGTTTTCGAGGGTCAAACCGCATGGGAAGGAACGGTTGAAGTTTTCGATCTTGTGGGCCATCTCCAAGCTAAACGCGCCTATGCGTGGACGTCTCGCGACGGCGATCAAAATAGGACGGTCGCCGTGCTTGGTATTCCTCCGGTAGATTCGCCGCAATCAGCCGTGAAAGTGGCAATCGCGGCGAAGGGGCACCAATCAAAATGAACAAGCCTCAACGCATCACTCTGTTTGCTGCCGTTGGCCTTATCATCGCGATGTGCCTTTATTCGCCGCGCTTCCGCGAGGTGTACGGTCGTCACATGTCTGGTGGCTACTACTTTATCCTCGATAACTGGCACTACAACGATCCGATAGATTTCAGCCGATTATTCAGCCAGATTGTAGTTGTACTGGTTATTACCGCACTTCTCGTTGTGGCGTTTAAGAAATCAAATTAGGACACTACAGAGAATTGGGTAGTGGTAGGGTGCAGCGATTGAAAACCTATTGCTTCCACCGAGCAGCAGCAGCCTTTTTAGCAATCCGACGCCGAGCACTGACGCTTAGCTTTCTCGCTCTAGCTTTTCCGCCCTTCAAACCACCAAGTCTTCCGAGCGCGACGGCAGCGGGATTCTTCTCGCGCGTGGTTTGTTCGACGATTGAGGCCGCTATTTGGTTCAGATCGCCTTTGCGTGCTCTTTTTGGCTTACCGCCTAATTGTCTAAAGCTCGTTTCGATAACCTTGTGCCCCTTGTTCGCCGCAGCTTGCAACTTGCTAAGGCGCTTGTCCGATTGCTCCAGTCGGAGCATTGCGACCTTCCAAGTTTTTCTCTCGGTTTTGTTCACATCCCGACTATGCTTAAGCGGACAGGCTTTGGCAAAGATTTCGAATTTTCAAACTGACCCATTACCGGGAATTGACGCGAATTTTCTCGCCCATTTATTAGTGTGAATTCGCGGGAAACTCAAAAACTGATATGGGGCTGACACTGGTTGAGAAAATTGCGGCACGCCACGCCGATGGACTGCGGCCGGGCTCGGTGGTACGCAGCGGTGATTTCGTCTCGATTCGTCCACGACATGTGATGACGCATGACAACACCGGCGCGGTGATCCCGAAGTTTAAGCAGATCGGCGCGACGAAAGTCGCCGATCCAGCGCAGCCAGTGTTCGCGATCGATCACGATATTCAAAATACCTCGCCGGAAAATCTTGCGAAATACGCCAAGATCGAGGCGTTCGCCGCGGAGCACGGCATCGATTTTTATCCGGCAGGCACAGGCATTTCGCACCAGGTGATGGTGGAACAGGGCTATGTCGCTCCCGGTGCGATGGTCGTGGCCAGCGATTCGCACTCGAATTTATACGGCGCAGTGGCCGCGCTCGGCACGCCGGTCGTGCGCACCGATGCGGCGAGTATTTGGGCAACCGGAGTCACGTGGTGGCAGGTCCCGCCCGTCGCGAAGGTCGTGCTCAAAGGAAAACTTTCGACCGGCGTCGTCGGCAAGGATGTGATCATCGCCTTGTGCGGACTCTTTAACAAAGACGAAGTACTCAATCACGCTGTTGAATTTGTTGGCGACGGCGTAGCGAATCTTCCCATGTCCGCGCGCATGACCATCGCGAACATGACTACCGAGTGGGGTGCGCTCGCGGGCGTATTTCCTTTTGATGAAATAACGGTGAATTATCTGCGCTCGCGCGTTCCTGAATTCACGAACCCAAAGCGCCCGGGAATTCGCGGCCCGAAGAGTCGCTCCGGCTACACGAACACCGATATCGCCGCGTGGTGGAAAAATCGCAACGAGATCAGCGCTGACTCCGACGCGGAGTACGCAATCGAGCTTGAGCTCGACCTTGCGACCGTCGTCCCGCACGTTTCTGGCCCTAACGAAGTCAAAACGATGGTGTCGCTCCCTGAGATGGAACGAAAACGCGTGGCGATTCAGAAAGCATATTTGCTCTCGTGCGTAAACGCGCGCTTCGAGGATTTGCACGATGCCGCAGAAGTCGTGCGCACTCGAGGTGGGCGCGTCGCGGATGGCGTTGAATTTTATCTCGCGCCCGCGAGCGCCGAAGTTCAGGCGAGATCGCAATCAAATGGTGATTGGCAAACCCTCATTGACGCAGGCGCGATTGCATTGCCGCCCGGTTGCGGCGCGTGCATCGGCCTGGGTCGCGGCTTGGTGCAAAAAGGCGAGACCGCGATCAGCGCCACCAATCGCAATTTCAAAGGGCGCATGGGCGATCGCGATGCGTTTGTCTATCTGGCTTCACCCTCGGTCGTAGCCGCCAGTGCGTTGGCCGGATTCATCTGCGCGCCAAAAAGTTTTACCGAGAAACCGGCAGGCACTACCACTCGGCGCCCCCAAAGAAAATCACGGCCCTCGGCTTCCGTTCAAATCATGGAAGGTTTTCCCTCCAGCGTGCGCGGTCGCATTCTCTTCATCGACAAAGACAACTTAAACACCGATGGCATTTACGGTAGCAAACACACGTACCGCGACGACATGACGCCGGAGCAAATGGCTGCGGTCACATTCGAAAATTACGATCCAAATTTCAACACGCTGTATCAAAAAGGCGACGTCGTTGTGGGCGGACTGAACTTTGGAAGCGGTTCCAGTCGCGAGCAGGCAGCCACCGCGCTGAAGTACAAAGGCATTCCTTGCGTGATCGCAGGCAGTTTTTCCGAGACTTACAAGCGCAATGCGTTCAACAATGGTTTCGTCGTGTTTGAGTGTCCCGACCTGGTAACGCACCTGCGCAAGACGCTGGCCAATCGCGAAGCCACGACCGTCGGGCCGGAAATCACAATCGATTACGCCAAATCAATTCTCACGGTCGATGGAAAATCATTCGCCTTCCCGCCGCTCAGTCCCGCCGCGCAGGAATTGATCGTTGCCGGCGGCGCCGAAAATCTGGTCGCCAGTCGTCTTCGGAATACCTCATCGGCCAAGTGAGGTTTATCCCCGGCCAGGTTGTACAGAAGGTAACGAAGAGAACAAGGGTTCTTCCAAAACAATCCTGCACCTTGGTTTCCTTTGTTTTCTTCTGTTTCTCCTATCCGTGTCATCCGCGGTTCCAACATTTTACCGGCGCTTGCGGGTCGCATCCACCCCGATAAGGTCGTCCTCCTATGGCGAAATACAGAATTGCGTGGATGCCGGGGGACGGCGTGGGCAACGATGTGATGCAGGCGGCACGGATCGTTCTCGATCGGATGAAGTTTGACGCCGAGTACGTGCCCTGCGACATCGGCTGGAAATTTTGGTGCACAGAAGGCAACGCGCTTCCGGACCGCACTGTGAAGGCGCTCAAGGACACCACGTGCGCGCTCTTCGGCGCGATCACCAGCAAGCCGCAGGACAAAGCAAAAGAGGAATTGAGCCCGGAACTCAAAGGGAAAGGGCTCTCCTATTTCTCTCCGATCGTCGGGCTGCGGCAGTTGTTCAATCTCCACACTAACATGCGCCCCTGTAAGAGTTATCCGGGCAACCCGCTGAATTATCGGGGGAACAAGATTACGAACCCGAGCGGCGAAGACGTTGCGATTGATCAAGTCGTGTTCCGAGAAAATACCGAAGGGATGTACGGCGGCGTCGAGTTTTTCCCGTTGCCGGAATCAGTTTTTACCGCGCTTTGCGCGAATCCGAAGATGAAAAAGTTTCAGGCAAAGGGCTTGGAAAACATCGCGCTCTCGACGCGCATCATGAGCGAGCAAGGTTGCACAAACATTTGCAAACAAGCCTTCAACTACGCGAAGAAAACCGGGCGCAAGCGGGTCACCGTGATCGAGAAACCAAATGTGCTGCGCGAAACCGGCGGTTTGATGATGCGTTGCTTCCGAGATGTAGCGAAGAATTACCCAGACATCTGGGCTGACGAAGTGAACATCGACGCCATCTGCATGTGGATGTTTAAGAATCCGCAGGATTACTCAGTGCTGATCGCCGAAAATATGTTTGGCGACATCGTCAGCGATCTATGCGCCGGGTTGGTTGGCGGACTCGGGTTCGCTCCCAGTGCAAATCTCGGCGACAACTACGCGGTATTCGAACCGACACATGGCTCCGCGCCGAAATACGCCGGCCAATACAAGGTCAATCCAATCGCGATGCTGTTGACGGTGAAACTGATGTTCGACTGGCTCAACGAAACCGAACGCGCGAAACGTCTCGAATCGTCCATCGCGCGCGTGATCGCGGAAGGCAAAGTGCGCACCTACGACGTGGGTGGCAAAGACTCCACACTGGACGTCGCCGAAGCCGTCGCTAATTACGCCAGTTCATAAACTGGCCGGGCAAATGTTATTCGCGAATAGGTTCCACCTGACTCGTCGCCACCGCTGACATCGTTCTCTTAGAATTGATCGAAACACGTTGTAGCTATGCTTCCGGCTACAAGGTGGGGCCATGGCGGTTTTTTGCGCTTTTCTTTACGTCGCGGCTTGCAAAGCCACCACGAATTCGATGTTCCACCATGAAGGCAGCGGCATTAAAGAAACAAAAAAACCAAAGCCCAGCGTTAGTTTGATCGGTCGCGATTCCCCTCCAAAAACGGAAAACACTTCCACCCCGTTCGTCATATATCAACAGCTCGGGCATCGTTGCCACCGTTTTCGCTAGCTTGAATTGATCGAACGGCGTTACTCGAAACTCCAAGTCAGAATAATCCAGGTCTGGGTGAAATGTCGCCAGAAGACCTTTCGTGATTCGAATTAGGCACAACTTGATCGGACGTTGCCGAACCTCAATTCTGACGGCGGGAATTGGACCACTTTCTGTAGCGAGAAATATTTGTCGATGGGTGATTTTGCGAATTGCTTTCGCAATTCTGCGGCTTGGCAATGTCGATCGAAGAACTTTCTGTTCCCATATCCTCCGACCTTCTGGCGACCGATTAATCGGAGCGCTGACAAATAACCGGAATTCCTCGTCGATCTTCGTGAATTTCTGATTGCACCGGTAGCAGCAGTCGACCGTTATGAGATTGGAAGGACGCGGTTCAGGGAAAAGACCTTTCGGCGGAACATGGTCCTTGGTATCCGCTTCGCCTTTGCAGAGGTAACATCGCTTTTCCCAGTTCATACTCTCGGTACAATTACCGTTCTGACGTGATCAATGGAATCCTGAAGTGCGTCCAGTGCTGCATTGATTTGGGCCGCGTCGAGATCGACAACGCGCAATGTCTCTGGCGGAAATTGAAGTTTTCCGCTGCGCGCGAATTCGATGAGTGCTTGAAGTTCAGTCGCGAGATGATCGGAGACGCCGATGATCTCCACTTCTTTGTTGATCAACTCAGTGTACGGATGAATCGACATCGATTCGGCGGTTAATCCGACGAGAGCGGCGCGTCCGAGACGGCCTAAGCAGAGTACGGCCTGGCGCATCGTTTTTGCAGAGCCGATCAATTCGAGTGCGACGTCGACTCCTGTACCAGCGGTTGCTTCTTTGATTTGCTCGACCGGATCTGCGGACCTGGCGTCGATCGCAATAGCTCCCATGCTGGCGGCTGACGCGAGCTTCGCAGGATTGATTTCAATCACATAGACATCTCCGCAATCGAAAGCGCGTGCCAATTGCAATGCCGAAAATCCGAGTCCACCGAAGCCAAAAATCGCAATCGACTCGCCGGCTTTGAAGCGCGCCTTGTTCAGAGCATGTAGCGCAGTCGCCGACGAGCACATCATGATTGCGCCGACTTCGAATGGAATCTCGTCGGGAAGCGGAAACGCATTCGCGCCGGGAACCTTGATGAATTCCGCGTAACCGCCGTCCCGATCTTTGCCAATCATCTGCCCACTGCGACAGAACTGTTCCAAGCCGCGTTTACAAAAATCACAGCGTCCGCAAGTGACGAGATAGTGAACACAAACGCGATCTCCCGCCGCCAGCTTCGCGACCTGCGCGCCAACTTTTTCCACGCGGCCCGCGATTTCGTGCCCCAGAGTCAGCGGTAAATGCTCAATTTTGGAAATCCCGTCGCGATAATGTGCATCCGAGTGACAGATCCCCGCTGCGGCGACGCGAATCAGAATATCTGTCGGCTCGATCTCCGGAATTGGAACGTCGGCATGTTCCAAAGCCTTTCCGATGTGAGTGAGCTGTACCGCTCGCATCATCAGAACTCGTCACTCGTCACACGTCACTTTCGTTTTTATCAGATACGCCGATGTCCCAGGGGCTGAAGCGTCATTCAACCGTTATTACCACTTTTCCTCGAGCGTGGCCTTGCTCGAGATAACGAATCGCCTCAGGGACTTCGCTCAACGATTTATAGGTTCGGTCGATGACCGTCTTCAATTTTCCTGACTGCACCATTTCGGCGAGGAGGGTGAGGTCTTGGGTGCTCGGCTGCGCCATCATCATGCCCATTTTCTGTTTAACGAAACGCGAATACACTGCCGCGTTCAGCGCTTTACCAAGCGCTCCAACGAAGCCTTGCTCGTTTGCGCCACCGCCGCCGATCAAAACGTAAATGCCGTTTGGAGTTAGCAGCTTCTGGTTTTCCGAGAGCGAGCGGTTCGCCACATTATCGAGAATCACGTCGTACCTTTGGTCGCCTTTGGTGAAATCCTCTTTGGTGTAATCAATCACGTGATCGGCTCCGAGCGATTTCACAAGATCGACATTGCGTGTGCTGCACACGCCCGTCACATCGGCCCCGAACGATTTGGCGATTTGCACCGCGAACGTGCCGACACCACCCGACGCACCGTTAATCAAAACCTTCTGGCCCGGCTGAACTTTTCCTTTGTCACGAACACCCTGGAGCGCAGTGATGCCCGCAATGTTGATCGAGGCTGCTTGCTCAAACGTGAGGCCCGCCGGTTTCAGCGCCACTGATCCGGTTGCGCGACGACACAGATATTGCGCGAACGCACCGGTGCTTCCACCGAATACTTCGTCGCCGGGTTTGTACTGGGTAACATTTTTGCCAACGGTCTCGACCGTTCCGGCAAAATCAACGCCCAGACGTGTGTCTTTTGGTTTGCGCAATCCGCCGATCATCGCGCGCATGAAGTATGGCGTGCCCTCGATGAAGTGCCAGTCATACGGATTGACCGAGACCGCGCGAACCTTTACCAGGATCTGGTCGTCATTCGGAACAGGCTTTTCAATATCCTGATACTTAAGATTCGCCAGACCGTAGTCGCAGTAGACGATCGCCTTCATGGGATTCTGTGGTGCCGTGGTTTGGCGATCGCAGTCGTTGGTCGATCGCCAGTAGGAAATAAATCCCCACAGGAATCCGATAATTAAGAGGACAAGAACGAGGCGGAAAATCCATTTCAGTATTCGTTTCATAAGCGGGATGAATGTTTAAGCTAACAGCAGTCGTCGATCATGGACGAAAAGATCAAACCGCACCAGTCTGCGCTTTATTCGGGGCGGCCGGGTTCAATCCTTTAAAGAGAAGCCAAAAGCTCAGCGCCAGTTCGAAAAGGGCCATCGGCGTGTCGAACAAATAATCGTTAACGATTTTGTTGAAGTCGGGGAAGATGAGGAAGAGACAGGCGGAGAGCACGCACCAGGCAGACGCAACGAAGCCATAGATGGCTAGTCCTCTCGGGATATAGTTCGACTTGATCCACAAATAAGCGCAAACCGTTGCGGCCAATCCAAAAAATGGCAGACCGACGTAGTAATCGTCGAAAGTTGCGGCGATCGTTAATCGGGCCAGGACCTGCAATCGATCGGCTTCGAAGACTTGCAAATAAGGAGTGCTACCGAGCAATCGTAGCGCGCCCAGGAGATTGATCGCGGACAAGAGCCACGACATGGCAAAGGCCAGCCGAAACAACGCGCCGAGCAATGCAAGGTAGTGATTGATTGGTTTGAGAATGACGTAGAGCGCCGCGGCCAGAACAACGGCGCCCACGCTATAAGTTAGAAATAAAGTTAAGGCGACTCGGAACTGCGTTGGATGGGCCAGAATATTCTGAGCGGTCTCTACCGCGTTGCGCGGGATGATGAGAGGCCCCAGCAGCGCATAATTCGCGAAGACTACCACCGCGAATGATAAGAGGTAACTCCATCCCGCGATCTTGGCCGCTGTGCGTTGTGAAATGTCGATCACATTCGTTGTTTCTACGCGGGGTGATAGTCACTCCACCGTTACAACGACTTTACCGCGAGCGTGTCCTTCCTGAAGATATCGTTCCGCGGCCGCGAGGTCGTTTAATTTGTAAGTCCGGTCAATGACCGGTTTCAGTTTTCCAGATTGCATCAGCTCAGCCAGCTCGGTCATGTCTTTTTTGTTCAACATAGCGAGATAGGTCAGAAATTTTTGACTGGTGAATCGCGACCGACCGTACGCATAAAGCTCGCCGGCCATACGTCCGAGGATTCCATCATGCCAGCCAGATCCGCCGACGCCGGCCATGACGCAGATTCCGTTCGGGTTCAAAATCTGGCGCCGTTCGGAGAATGAATGATTACAGACCAGATCGTAAATTAGATCGTAGCGCTGATTCGTCTTGGTGAAGTCCTCTTTCGTGTAGTCGATGACGTGATCGGCGCCAATCGACCGAACAAGATCGAGATTGCGTCCGCTGCAGACGCCGGTCACCTCAGCGCCATATGCTTTCGCAATTTGCACTGCAAACGTTCCGACACCGCCCGACGCGCCGTTGACCAAGACCTTTTGCCCTGCTTGAAGTTTTCCTTTATCGCGCAGCCCTTGCAGCGCCGTAATCGCCGCAACCGGCACGGAGCCCGCTTCTTCGAATGTGACGTTCGCCGGCTTGAGCACAATCGCCCGATCGTCACGAACGCAGATGTATTCTGCGAACGCGCCGGTTTTCGCGCCAAACACTTCGTCACCTGGTTTGAACGCGGTTACGTTTTTACCGACCGCTTCAACAGTTCCGGCGAAGTCAGTGCCGGCTCGCGTGAGTTTCGGTTTACGCAATCCGGTAACAATGCGAGCGCGTCCGGTGTGCGTTGCATCCAGAGGATTCGTCCCCGCCGCGCGCACTTTGATGAGGACCTCATTGTCTGCCGGAGTCGGTTTTTCGATTTCTTTGAGCTGCAAAACTTCGGGCGGACCGTATTCACAATAAACAATAGCTTTCATAGGATTATTCGGAGCAGCAGTGTAGCGATCGCAGTCATTGGTGGACGTCCAATAGGCGACGAAAACCCAGGCGGCGAGTACGATCAGAATTACAAGGAAACTCCACTTAAGTACGCGTTTGATTTTCATATGCCTAACGAGGCTTGCTCCTTCCATCGTTGTTCGTTCACGCCCTTCACGAGCAGCCACAGCATCAGTGATATTTCCCCGGGACCGGCGAGCGCGAGGTTGTAGGGATAGAGATAGTGTGCGAGCGGCCGCCACAGAAGGGTCAGGTAACCGAACCCGGCAAGCACCTCCAGCACGCCAATAATTCGAGGCAGGAAGGTTGACCTGAAAATAAGGTAGCCGATCAGGACACACCAGAATCCGAAGAACACCAGGCCGATGTCGTAGGCCTGCGCATTTAATTTGAGAAGCATGAGCGCCATGGCCTGCAATTGTTCAGGTGCAAATGCGTTCAAGGAGCTCTTGCCTTGCAGGACAAGCAAGGGGCCGAGGTGAAAAAGACTGCTGAGGGCCCACATCGCGCATCCCAAGAGCATGACGAACCCAGCGAGTAACGAGACGCTCCTATTGACCGGCTTAAAGAGACCATAGAAGAGAACCGCCCAAATGAGATGGAACGGCACAGTCATGAGGGAAGCCACGAATCCTAGCCGAAATAGGGACTCGTGCGCGAGGATGTTGGCCGCTGTCGCGGTTGCGCTGGCGGGCACAACGAGCATGCCGAGAACGACCATTTGGCCAAAAACTGACGTCAGACTTCCGAGCAAATAGGAAACGCCAGCCATCCTGGCGTTGAAACGCGGCGACGCTTCTCCAATCCGTTCCGTCATCACTGCTGTGCTCACTTTTTCCTTCAGAGCGGTCCGCGATAACGGCGCAGCCGGATCGCCGCGACGACAAATGCTGCGGCGCATATCAATCCAAGCCAAAGACCCGGCGTAATGAGGTATCTCATCGGCGTGAGTTGTGGGCCTGCGATCGAGTGCGCATTGAAGGCGAAAGCCTCCGGCGCGAATCCCATTAAGCGGTTCTTCAGCATCGAGGCAAAATGCGACGTGCCGAACGTGATCTTCTCGAAGAACCCGATTGCCAGAAATGGGATAACTGCCCAAAGGAACATTGCGCGCCGCGCCCAGCCTGAGACCAACAGTGCCCAGCCGTAGATCGGCGCATGCCAGAGCGCAATCGCGGCCAATCCGTACAGCAGGATCAGAGATTGCTGAAATAACGGGAAATTCGTCCAGGTCGAGGCGGGACTCATGCCGTGAGTCATGAGGAGCACGCTGGTCCAAAGCAGCATGACAACTTGCGTTGCGACGATGATCGCGAACGTAACCAGCGGCAGAACGATCAAAGGAATTGTCGCCTTCGAGAGCAGCGTAGTGAGATCGGATACCGGCAGCGATTTCCAGAACAGGATACTACGATCTCGGCGCTCGCCATGCAGCGCGTCGAGACAATAGAACACGCCGACAATGAACGCGGTGAAGATCAACATCATCGCCGTGACGTCGTACGGGATCTCGATTGCAGCCCTCGCTTTGGCCGGTTCGAGTAACAAGACCGCACGGCGGCGTTCCGGCAGACCACTCGTGCTGACGAGGAAACCAAATAGCACGACTACTGCGACGATCAGCGGTGCGATATAAACTGAACGGTTTTCCCATAGTTCCCGTTTCACCGACCAGTAGAACGGCCGCGTCTTAGCACTGTAGCCGGCGTCGCTGACCCCGGCAGATTCGTGCACAATGTCAGGTGGAGTGTTCATCTAACTGCTCCTACATGATCAGCCTGCCGCGCCGAAGTCTTGTGCGAAGCCGGGCTCATGACCGCGACAAACAAGTCGGCGATGCTTGGGGTGCGCACGTCACCGATAGCGGCGAGCTGGCTGCGATCGACGCGATCAAACAGCATGATACTGCGACCGAACACTTGCCGCTCTTGCATTGGCTTCAGTTCACGCGCACCGGTCACATGATCAGGATGCACCATCACTTCGACATAGCGCGATTCGAACTCTTCCATGCTGCATTCGAGAACGATACGACCGCGGTCGATGAAGATAAGATCGGTGAGCACATCCTGGACCTCTTCCACCTGATGCGTGGTCACCACGATGGTCCGACTGCGGTCAAAATAATCGTTTAGCAGCGAATCGTAGAACTGCTTACGAAACAAAATGTCCAAGCCAAGCGTCGGTTCGTCGAGCACGAGCAATCGAGCGTCGATAGCCATCACGAGCGCCAGATGCAACTGCGCCACCATGCCCTTCGACAACTCTCTGACTTTTTTCGTGCGCTTGATCGTCGTTTTCGCCAAGAAACCTTCCGCTTTCGCACGATCGAATCGCGGATGCACACCGGCGACGTAATCCAGTAACTGTGAAACTCGAATCCAGCGCGGCAGGACGGCAACGTCGGCGATGAAAGAGACATCGCGCATGAGCTCATCACGCGATGCCCAAGGGTCGCGTCCGAGCACTTTCAAGTCTCCCTCATATGAGGTGAGTCCGAGAATCGCATTGAGCGCAGTGGTCTTGCCTGCTCCGTTCGGGCCGATAATTCCCAGGATGCGGCCTTCTTCGACACGCAAATCGATACCGTCCAGCGCAACGGTTGTGCCGAACGTTTTGCGAAGACCACGTGCTTCAATGCAAGCCATGGCGTCAGTGCTCCTTCTTTTTGGATCGCCCGGCGATTTTCAAGAGTTCCTCCGGGCTGAGGCCGAGTCGTCGAATTGTCGCGTGAACTCTCGGCCAATGTTCGGTGAGAAATTTTTGTCGTTCGGCTTTCACCAGCGAACTGTGCGCGCCGGTTTTGACAAACATGCCCAGGCCGCGCCGCTTCTCGACGAGTTCCTCATCTACCAGTTCCTGGTAAGCCTTTAGCACAGTGAGTGGATTCACACGGTACTCGGCTGCGACATTCCGCACCGATGGAAGCGGGTCGCCTTCTTTGAGCGCGCCGTCGAGAATCATGTGCACAACGCGATCGCGAAGTTGGCGATAAATCGGCTGATGATCATTCCATTCACGATTCATTCGCTATTTCAGAGATCCCTTCGGCCGAAATCTGCCGCCCGCTCCGGTTGACGACTGCCTCTCATATGGTGTTATAGTTAACTAGAACACCAGCTCACATGCAAGTTCTTTTTTGATTTTTTTTCTAGGTTCTGAAACGATCGACATTGTAGGGCGTCTGCGTCAGCCCCGAACGCTTTCGGGGTTCACAGAGCGGAGCCGCCGGGAGGCGAGCGACACAGACGGGAAGCCCGAACGGTGAGCTCGCGGGAGGCGAGCGAATCAAACGCCCTACAAAAAACGCAGCAAAATCGCTAAGCGATGATTAGCGAACAAGCAGGTCCAATTGGCGGATATCCAGCCCGGCTTCGCGATAGTACTTCCGAGTGAGTTCGAGAAGTGTGAATCCATCTTCGTACGCTGCGAAGCTCCCATCTCGTGCCTTGTCGAGATAGATAAGGCCGCCCTCGACCACGAAAAGGGTTATCATCGGTTCGGGTGAGTCTTCCGTGATCACCAGTGTATGAGCCTCACCGGCGGGTTCATAGATATAAGTCCCAGGCTTTGCAATCCAGTCATGCTCCAGGTATCGCCAGTGACCGCGCATCGTGTATCCATGAACGGTGCCAACGTGGTAGTGAGTGCCGACCATCGAGCCGGGAAGACCTTTCAGAACGAGACTGAATCCACCAGACGTGACGTTGAAGCAGCAGGGCTGGAACCAGACACCTTCCGCATAAGGAACCCAGAGACGGTCATCCTCCAGGTTGGTGTGCGTGATGAAATGTTCGCGGCTCCTTCGATTCGCATCGAGACCGTCGGTGAAACTGTTGAAGGCAGTGATGGGCATGTGTCCTCCTTTTCCGAGTCAATGATTGTCTCGTTTATTTTTTCTCAGGCGATGGCAATGGAAGGTCCGAATTCCAAATATCGACCGCAACCTTCCATTTCCCGTCGCTCTGCTTTTTCCAAACTTCCACGTACTTGCCATGGTCGGGAACGGGCTTGCCGCTCGCGTCGTTCATGGTCAGTTCGTACGTTCCGGTCGTGTAAGCAATGTCGCCAGACTTAGCCACTTCGACCTTGGTAGTCTTCCAACTGATGGCGAGGCCAGGACTCGCGAGCAGATCTTTCCAAGTGTTCCGGATCGCGTCTTTTGTTGTTGCGGCCGGAGCGTTTGTCGGCAACACGATGGCGTCCTCCGAATAGAAGGAGATAGTTTTCTCGAGGTCTTTGGTTCCGGCGGCTGCCGACCATTGGGCGTCGAGATCGCGAAGCGCTTGCTCGATGGCGCTCTTCGTATCCGCGGGCAAAACTGAACAGACAAACGTGAATGAAAGCAGAGTAACGTAACCGGCTAGGACAAACTTAATTTTCATAGTGCCATCGAGCCCGCATCTTGCGTCGTCGTCAATGCTATTCGACACATGAATCAGGAACGCAGGCAGCAGCATGCCGGTGAGCGCTCGCGATTTTCAGATTTTGTAAACAACGTGCACATTCCGTACTGGTGTAGACGACTGAAAAGAGATAGCAGTGAGACAGATTAAAAAGTCGAAGTGAAACCGATTAAAGGCGCAAAACACGTGGGGCGAAGCAATGACAAGTGTCCGGTTGATGGCACAACGCTAGACCGTTACTCGCTATTTTCGATGGACTTCGAAGGTTGCCCGGAATGCCACGGGATGTGGCTGGTCAAAGATGAATTGCGAAAGCTGAAGAACAAAGCCTTGGAAGGAAGGCTGCATTGGCTGAACGATGAGATAGACAACGTCGAGAAAACTACAGCGGTTCCGAGCAAGCGCGCTTGCCCGAAGTCCCACGGCAAATTGCTTTCGGTCGTCTTCGGGAAATCGTCGATCGTCATTGACTGGTGCCCAAAATGTCACGGTATCTGGCTCGATCGGGCAGAGTTTGATTCAATCCTTGAGTACTTAAGTACGGAGGCTGCGAATGCGACGCGCAAGGACGTTGAAAAAGAAATAGCCCAGGACCTCAAAAAACTTTGGAAAGGCGGGCCAGAAGGTAGAGCAGCCGAAGTTGCGGATATAGCAGCAGCGGTCATGGCGTTAGCCAACTTCACAGTATTTGAGCATCCGGCGTTGTTTAGATTTTTGACGAACACTGCGGCGGGCGGCCGAAGTATTGGAATGGATTGAGCAGCCGCAGCGTCAGCTGCTTAGATCGAACCGGGACGCGATGGAGCCGCTGACACCTGCATCGGAGATGAGATCAAAGCCGCGCTTGTCTTTGCGCGGGCGCACTTCGTAAACATGCTGCGAACTGTTCATTCTGCGGGACCATCAATTCTGGATCCTTCGCAGAATTCCGTTCTCGAAGTAAAGATAACCGCCGGGATACACCCACTGTTCCGAGACGCCGTAAGCCGTGATCGTGCGATTAACCGAGTTCGGTGAGCCCCAAGAGATTCTGCATTGCGCGGCGGTCATTCCTATCTCGACCTTGTGATGCGCCACCAGATCGGCCACCCGCGCGTCTTGCGCTTGAGCGCGAGCCTCTATTGCTTCGCGGTCCGCGACCGTCGGCCCACCATGCTGGCCGTAGTAAACCAGTACGCAAAGGATCGCAGCGACGATGAGAAGTATTTCAAACGTGTCGAGCTTAGGTATCCGCACCATCGGCCATTTCATTTAGTGTGCCCTGGTTCTATCGCAGATAATCCCGAACGTCGATTATTTTTGCGCGCCGTAGCCGCTTTTGGCAGCTTAACCGTGGATTTAGGCTCGCCGAAACTTCACAACTTTCGCGGATGCTTGCACGCACGGCTTGATTTGCCAGTAGTGCTCGGCTTCCTTTGGTCTGACAACTTCGCGGTAGTGCTGAAACACCAGGTGCGCGTTCGTGTGGCCGAGTTCCAACGCGAGTTTCGCCGCGTCATTGAAGTGCGCCAGATGATAACTCGCGAACGAATGGCGAAGCGCATTGTGCGGCCAGTGTTCGATTCCAGCGTCAGCGCGCGCGCGCCGTTTTTCTTTATTTCCTCCTTAGCTCCGACAGAATCTCCGCCTGAATTTTCAGCAGCTCGTTAAACTTCGAGAGCACAATGATCGGGAAAGCGATCCACATGATCGCCAGCGAAAGCAGAAGCAACCCGACCACGAGCCCCAAGACTCCGCCTGTGGGCATGTTACCGCCTCCGAGGTTCGCAACTAGCGCCAGCGCTAACATCCCGCCCAAAACTATCCACAGAATCCGCCAGGATCTCGCAGCTCCTTTGTCATTCATTCCCGCTCTGATCCTCGGTGGCATGGGCGATTGCGCCGGGAATTGTGCACTTGGGAAATCAAGAACCGGCTTCCAAACGCTACCATCGGTCGAATACTGATCGCCTCGCGCAACTTCTCCGCGCGAGATTCGCGCTAGCAAATCCTGTTCCTCGAACTTCCCGATGATCGTGCCGTCGCGCTGCGCAAGGTGAAACCCAGCCATTAGTCCAGTTTCAGCGAAGATAATCCCGAATGTCGATTATTTTTGAGCCTTTTTTTTGAGCGCCGTAGCCGCTTTGGCAGCTTAAAAACTGCGGCAGTGTTAGCCGGGCCTAGAACGATTTGGCGAGATTTATTTTTCCATCACTGTCCCGGTTCAATCTCACTCGCTGGGGTGATTCTTTTTGACTTGCCGTTGCTTGACCTTTGCCGCTAAAACCTAGCGTCCCCCGAAAATGAATTCCCATGCGTTTGTAATCTTGGTTGGTTGTTTCGCCTCAACCGTGCTGGCCGATGACTTCAAAACGATTAACGGCAAAGAATACAAGGATGCGACGGTCAGCCGCGTCGAAACTGACGGAATTGTACTGAGGACTAAAGGCGGCGTTTCAAAAGTTTACTTCACTGAATTGCCCAAGGACGTTCAGGAACGCTTTTATTACAATCCCGCAAAAGCGGTCGCTGCACAGCGTGAGCGTGAGCAGATCGCTTTACAGGTGAAGCAGGACCCGCGTCGGCAGGCTGGCGAGCACCGTCAGTTAGCGGCGGTGGCACAGCACGGCGACGATTCCACAACGATCGTCGTTGCCACGATTATTGTCATTGTCGGCGCGATTATTGCCATTGTGGCCGTTGCTAACGCCAAGCAACGACGCGAACAACGAGCGCTTTTGTTCAAGCAGGCGCGTGGCTGGGCGGCAACTGTCCAGCAAAATCACGCTTTGCCCACTGTGGCGACAAACATCATCCTGAAGCCCGGTGAAACTGCCTTTTACTCAAGCCCATCAGCTTTGTATGAGACTTGCGCAGTCCGACAGTATCAAGCGGCTCATAGCGGCTTCCGAGTTGCCAAAGGCGTTTACATCGGCGGGACAAGTGGCCGTTCCGTAAGTACACAACAGTGGGCTAAACTCGATACCGGCTCGCTCGTCATAACGAACAAACGATTGGTATTCGACGGTGGAAGCCAAGATCGAACGATTCCACTGAATAAAGTCGTCACTGTTCACAACAGTCTTACTCAGATCGAGCTTGCTGTTGAAGGTCGCCAAAAGGCTATGGTGTTTGAGGCGGCAAATCCCCTGATTGCATCGCTTATTATTCGACTCTGTGCTCAGGTCAGTGACCCCTTGAATCTTTCAGGTGATAAGATCAACATCACTTTCAACGAGTGATTATCATCTGGATCTTTGACGCACATCGCGGCGACGCGCCGGTTCAAAGCGCAACCTTGGCTGATGTTATCGCGCGTGTCCCTTGATTTTCATGGTTGCCGGGAACTTCAAAACTTTGCTGCCGGGCATCAACGTGAGGCCGAATCTGCCAATAGCGATCCGCTTCTTTTGGTCGGACCAGCTCGCGATAGTGCTGAAAAACTAAATGCGCATTCGTGTGTGGCCGAGCTCCAACGCGAGTTTCGCCGCGTCATTGAAGTGCGCCAGATGATAACTCGCAAACGAATGGCGAAGCGCATTGTGCGGCCAGTGTTTGATTCTAGCGTCAGCGCGCGCTTTGTCGAGCAATTCACGGTAGCGCAGTGGAGCGACAGGCCCGGCAAGTTGAGCGTGCGGTTGTAACCACTTCGCGAGATTCGGCTGGATTTTCACAAATCGTCTGCGCGCGCTCTTTGCTTTCGCGGCTGTGACTGGCGAGATTATTTTTTAGTTGCGGGATACCTCATTAAAGGGGCAGACTCGCGGCTGCATGAAGCGGTGGAAGACGCTGGCGGCATTAGCGACGGTGAGCGCGTCACTGGCTGTTGCGGAGGACTTCAAGACGACTAACGGCAAAGAATACAAAAACGCCACGATCAGCCGCGTCGAAGCTGACGGCATTGTTCTGAAGAGCAAATCCGGAATCTCGAAGGTTTACTTCACTGAATTGCCCAAAGATGTTCAGGAGCGATTTCACTATGATCCCGAAAAGGCGGCTGCCGCGGAGAAGCAGCAGCAGAGCGCCGTTGCCCAACAGAGAAAAGCTGATGAGCAAGCAGAACAGGTGGCACGAAGATTTGAAACACGGCTGGGCGAAACTTTTGACGAATGCGTCCAAAGATACGGGCCACTAATCCAGAAGCTAGGGAATCCGGATAACCCGCAGTTCATTTTTGAGAAGGATGGAATCACAATCGGGATCAATTTTCTCGACGGCAAGGCTGGTCAGATTTCATACAGCCGTCCAGCAGGGTCGCGTTTTTCCGATTGGGAAGTTCAGGGATTGCTCGACGTGAATTCGGGAGGCTCTGCGTGGGATTACGATGAAGCTGAGAGTCAGCGCCTACACACAAGCTCCTATTCCCAAATAGAGTCCTTCAAGCGCAGGGACGGCGGCGCGTTTGCGGAGCATTTAGTTGTCGCCCAGATTGGAACACATTTCGTCAATATTACCTCAGCCGAATACAGAAAAGCCGTGTCGGCAAAGCAGCTTCACGACCTCTGACGGGGGGCGCGAAGAGCGCGCGTGATTTGGGCAGCTTAACCGTGGATTTAGGCTCGCCGAAACTTCACAACTTTCGCGGATGCTTGCACGCACGGCTTGATTTGCCAGTAGCGCTCGGCTTCCTTTGGTCTGACAACTTCGCGGTAGTGCTGAAACACCAGGTGCGCGTTTGTGTGGCCGAGTTCCAACGCGAGTTTCGCCGCGTCATTTAAGTGCGCCAGATGATAACTCGCGAACGAATGGCGAAGCGCATTGTGCGGCCAGTGTTTGATTCCAGCGTCAGCGCGCGCTTTGTCGAGCCCCTGCCGGAACGCAAATCTGAACGCAACGGGTTGAAGCAAAATTCAGAGCATCGGCAAAAATCGAGATGCGTTCACGATGATTAGCGAACTAACAGGTCGGCTTTGTTCAGATTCCTGACGAATATTGCGGCTGGTGGCCGAGGCGTCGGAATGGATTGAGCAGCCGCGTCGTCCGCTGGGATCGACTTCAACTGCAAGTTAAGTGCGCCTTACGCTCGTCGGTTCTGCCTACAACTACTTGCGGCGAGTTTCGCGCGGCGCGATACCTAACGCTTTTTCAATCGCCGTCGGATCATAAACTTTTCCGCCCTTGATTACCGTGGTGATGTTGTTGATGTCCCGGATGTTTTTCGTCGGGTCACCATCGACGAGAATCATGTCAGCCAGTTTTCCAGGGGCAATGAGACCGTAGTCTTTGTTCACACCCATCACTAAAGCGGGCGTCCACGTTGCCATGCGCAGAACTTCAGCCGGAGCGATCCCGGCGCGCGCATAAAGCTCCAGCTCGTGGTGGAGCGTGTATCCGGGGAGTGCATCGGTTCCCGGGATAATTGTGACGCCCGCGTCATGAATTGCCTTGAGCAATCGCAACATCGCCGGGAAAGCGTCGTGATAAGCCGCCTGTTTATCTGGCGGAACTTCGAGCGCGCCGCTCCGCATGGCGCGCCGCACCTGCGGCGGAAAGCGAGGCACGATTTCTTCCAGGCCAGGCGTGATCGCACTGGGATCGCCGCAAAAAAGTGCTTCGAAAACGTTCATCGTCGGATCCAGCACGGTGTGATGGTCTCGAAGAAAATCGATGAAATCGCGCACCTCGGGTTTGTCCGGCGGAAATTGGCCGGCGTACTCGGCGACTTTGATAAACCGATCGCGATTACGCGTTTCCTTTACTTCCGGAAACAGAAAATTGAGCACAATAAAATTGAGGTGCTGAATTTCATCAGCGCCGCCTTCGACGAATTGGCGCGCTGACATAAATGCAGGCACGTGCCCACTTACGCGCAGCCCCCGTGCGTGGGCGCGATCGGCGATAATCGGAACCAGCTCAGGCTTAACCGAGGAATAAATCTTAATTTGCACGTAGCCGTGATCGGCGTACCAATCGACGTCCTGAATCGCCTGCTCGGCGGTGTCGACGCGCATTTTGGTAGGGCCCGCAAACTCTCCGGTGCCATCGATAATCCCTGCTTTCAGAACGCGCGGCCCCAGTTCGCTGCCATCATCGAAACGCGCGACCCGTTGGAGGAAGGCATCGGTGTCATTCGCCATGTCGCGCGCGCTGGTCACGCCATTGGCTAGATCGAGCGCGCCATCGTTGTCACTAAAATACTGGTGATTGTCCCACAACCCCGGCATGAGGAACTGATCATGCGCATCGATAATCTCCGCGTTCGCAGACGGTTTAACATCGGCGTCCGGTCCGACACGCACAATTCGGTCGCCGCTAATGAGCACGCTCGTTGCCGGCGTGACGCGAAGATCGCGCGGATCGAACAAACGCGCGTTACGAATGACCAGCTCGCCACTTGGGATGTGCGCAAGTGTGCGTGCGAGGCGCTCCTCCCGCGCAGCATCGGTTTTTTGTTGCGCGTCGCGCAATTGCGGGATTGAACTCTCGACTCCATCCGGCACGACCGAAAACCAGGACGACACGGATGCGGCTGTGCCATTATGATCTAACCAAATCGCTTGCGGCGAAAATCCGAGGCCAGTGATGCGGTATTCGGTTAGTTCGCTGTTGCCAACCGTTACCGTTGGTGCTTGTTCGATCGTTGCCTCGCCTCCAGGCAAGAGCGGCAGTTTGTGGTTCGGCGCTTTCAACAAGGCGCGCGCAAGCACAGCGAAAAATTCCGGTGGCGCATTCATCGGCAGGTAGAAAGCTTCGCCGGACAAGGCACGCTCCCCTTGTTCGCTGCGATTTTTCCAACTCGCCCGGGCGTCCTTTATTTCGAAATGTTCTTCGATTGGCGCTTTCATGTAATCATTGCCGTGGCCGTCGTATTCGATCGGCACACCGGCACCGTCGAGTTTCCAGGTGGCAATGATGTGATCGCCGCGGCCGCGATCGTTATAGGAATATTCAGCGCGCATCGCGCCGTCAGCCTGGCGTTCCACGGTTTGCGTGCCGGCTGGGTTGCCCTGAATGAAAATTTTGTCGGTGTGTTTTGCTCCGGATACCTGCTGAAACGCTGGCATGAGTCGCAACAACTGATAGGCAGACAAACCAAAGGCAATGACTGCGGCGCTGATGATGAATGTCGCGAACTTACGACGGCTCCAATATGGGATGACCTCACCGGGAGAAACATCCTGCGTTCGCTTCATCCCCTCGGGTGTCATCTCAAAATTCCAAGAAACGAACACCGCGAATCCAAAACCAAGCGCCAGCAACGCCACGAACGCTTTCATCATCCATCCAGGCGCCTCAAAGATCGGCAGGAGAATCGATGCAACCGCAATCAGCAACCACGACACGACCGCATAAACGAGCGCGACCTTATCAACGTGGCGCCGCTTCAGCTCGGCAAAGAAGTTCTTCATGGTTTGGCGCCGGTTATCTTTTGGACCAACGTGTCGAAGCGTGGATTACCGCGCAGATCGTCGAACAGTGGATCCACTTTGATGAGAGAAATGTAGAATCCAGTGTCGTCGTAGCCATGCTCCAATTCGTCGATGGCGTGCGCCTTGTCGCCTAGCGCAGTCAGAACAACGGCGAAAGCATAGGGCGAGATGTATTGCGATTTTGCCTGTTCCCTCAGGCGGGCGAGTACCTTTTGCGCCTCGTCCGTTTTTCCCTGGCGAGCATACGCCTGCCCCAACATGGCAAGGGTAATTATATACTTGACACATTATTTGATAAGTGTAAATTGACGGCATGAAAGCGAAGAATTTCGATCACATTCCCGAAACTTTGACAGGCGCAATTCGCTACTTTGGCAGCATGGACAACTGCCA